>JACCDX010167507.1_pt1 | contig 34980 bp, 36 predicted proteins | sample 7449681 | NCBI WGS metagenome assembly JACCDX01 (sample SAMN15323450, study PRJNA562643) | freshwater metagenome | isolation source: river surface water | place: USA:Blue River Watershed | collected 2017-08-18
AAAATCTGAAAATGCTTTACCGAGTTCTGGAATTGAACTGAGATATCCCATATCTGAGTGAGAAATCATCTGCATTAAAATATCTTGGATTGGCTGAGCTACTGGAAAGTCCATCTCTGCAACGAATAACGGCAAGACATCTGAGGGAAAGCCGCGCCATTTTTCACTGCGGTGAGTTCGCATTTCAGCAAGCGGCAGCGCTTCGATTTTCATGTTGTCAGAGTAATACAGAGCGGCTTAATCCGCAGTAATTTTACGGGTCGAATTACGCACAATTAGTGAAGTTGGCAAGGTTAAGTCAGGCATATCAGAATCCGGCTTCTTTAACTTTTCCATAATTGACCAAGCGGCCATCTCGCCCATCATCTGCACGGGCTGTTCGATAGTTGTTAAGTCAAAGTATTCAGCCATTTCGTGATTATCAAAACCAACAATTGAAATATCGTCCGGAACTTTCAAGCCATGTTTTTTGATTGCTTGAATTGCACCAATAGCCATTTCATCTGATTCGCAGAAAATTGCAGTTGGGCGATTTCGTCGCGCTAGCAATTCACCCATAACTTGCATCGCAGTTGCTGCTTGGAAATCTCCAATAACTTCAAGCATTGGATCGAACTCTATCCCGCTCTCTTCTAAGACTTGCAAGAAACCAATTCGACGATCTCTTGGAACTGGAAATTGATATGGGTTGTTGTTAATCCCGCCAATCAAACCAATTCGCTTATGACCTTGGTTAACCAAATGTTGTGTTGCAACTCTTGCGCCAGCAACGTCATCTATGCGTACGCTAGATACTCTTTTATCTGAAGTGCCGACTAGCGCGGTGGGAATATTTAGATCCAATATGGATTGGAATTCAACTTCACTTAACGGCACGCTGATTGAAATTAGAGCGTCTACGCGACCTCTTAAGTATTCATCTTTAAAAATGCGATTTCGATCGTTGTTTTGATTGATGTTATAAACCAGTAAATCAAGACCAGCCTCTTGCAGGGCTTGCTCTGCGCCTTGAATTACTTTTGCAAAATACCAGCGGCTAATGTACGGCGCGATAATTCCAACACTGTTTGCTCGTTTAGATTCAGTATTTTTCCCAGTATTTAATGTGTAATTTAATTTCTTGGCAGCTGCTTCAATCTTTGCTCTAGTTTCAGGATTAACATGTTGCATTGCCCGAAGTGCACGCGAAACGGTTGCGGTTGAGACTCCCGCCTCTCTCGCCACATCCTTAATGCCGGCCATTGCTTAGCTCCTAAATATATGTAAAACTCTGCAAGTACATGTAAACCGAGTGCAAACGTTACATGGTTATGAAACTTTTCATAAGGGGGGCCTTTGATCACGCAGGCGCGGATGCGAAAAATTGTTCAAGAGATTGCGCATACCGATAAGCGATTCGCAAAGGTTATAGAAACTTCAGAGCTCTGCGACATCGGAACCAGCAATCCCGAACGTAGCCATTTCGAAACTTTAGTCTCATCAGTTATTTCGCAGCAGCTTGCCACCGCTGCCGCGCGAACAATCAAAGAAAGATTTGCGGTCGAGTGCGGAAAAATTACCCCAAAGAATGTCGCTGCTATGGAAATAGAACAGATGCGTGCCACAGGTTTGTCTGGGGCTAAAGCAAAAACTATTCAGGGATTAGCTTCTTCGGCGCTTGATAAGAGCGTGGATTTTAAAAAGCTTCATGAAATGGATGATGATCAAGTTTATAAAAGTTTAACTAGCCTCTGGGGAATCGGTCCATGGACGGTAGACATGTTCATGATGTTTCAATTGGGACGTTTAGATATCTGGCCGACTGGTGATTTAGGAGTCAGAAGAGGTTGGGAGAAGCTTCATAAATTAAGTGAGGAAATAGCGCCAATTGAGCTTGTGAAAAAAGGTGAGAAATTCCGACCTCACCGAAGCATTGTGGCTTGGTATTGCTGGCGCGCTTTAGATATTTAGCGTTCTTCCAATATTAAAGAAACAGAGTTAATACACCATCGTTGATCTGTAGGAGTTTCAAAACCCTCGCCCTCAAAAACATGCCCTAAATGTGAATTACATTTTGCACATCTAACTTCGGTTCGGACTCTCGGTGCTAGCGAACGATCTTCAAGCAAAATAACTGCGTCGTCTTCAGTAGGCGCATAGAATGAAGGCCATCCACATCCTGAATGAAATTTTGTTTCACTTCTGAATAGTTCGGAGTTACAAGCTTTACATTTGTAAACCCCAACTTTGTCGGTATCTGTATATTCTCCTGTGAACGGGCGTTCAGTAGCACCTTTTCGTAAAACTTCGTAAGAAAGTGAATCTAATCTGTTCTTCAATTCATCTTCGTCAACCGATGGATAAGGAACTCCGGTAGATGAGTGACAGTCATATCCATTTGGATTTTTCTGCAAATATTTTTGGTGATACTCCTCAGCCGGCCAATATTTGTGCGGTTTGGCATCGACAATTTCGGTGACAATCGGGCCAATCCCATCTTTTGCCAGCTCTTTCCCATAGATTTTTGCTGCATTAAAAGCGAGCGCCTCTTGTTCGGAACTCGTATAGAAAATTGCACTGCGATACTGAGTTCCGATATCTCCACCTTGTTTATTTAGTGAAGTTGGATCGTGCATAGTGAAGAATTCTTCTAGCAATCTTTGATATGAAATCTTTGTCGGATCAAATTCAACTTCTACGGTTTCAGCGTGATTGGTCTCTTTTTTGCAAACATCCTCATAAGTTGGATTTTCGGTATGACCACCCATATATCCAACTGAGGTATTAACTACGCCAGGAAGATTCCAGAATCGGCGCTCAGCGCCCCAAAAACAACCAGTTGCAAAGTAGGCTCTCTCCATAGGAATTAAATTCTTTCATCTAATACGATAGTTTCCTAAATCGATTTATAAGGCCCTCGTAGCTCAGGGGATAGAGCACGGCCCTCCGGAGGCCGGTGCACAGGTTCGAATCCTGTCGAGGGCGCTCTAAATCACCCAGAATATTTTCCGTATACCCTTGTAACGAAATGATAACTATTGGAGAATACGTCGTTGGTTTAACTCAAGGTGAGTTAATTCCCTACCAATAAAGGACGGTTCCATCATGGATTGGCGCCATCAGAGTGCATGCCGCGATGAGGACCCAGAGCTTTTCTTCCCAGTAGGTAATACTGGTCCAGCAATTACACAAATCGAAGAGGCTAAGAAAGTCTGCATGCGTTGCTCTGTAAAGGATCAATGCTTGGCATGGGCGCTCGAATCTGGTCAAGATGCAGGTGTTTGGGGCGGTCTATCTGAAGATGAACGCCGCGCTATGAAACGCCGCGCCGCACGCAATCGTGCTCGTATGGCCGAACTAAATCGCCAAGAAGATAACTAACGAATTTCAAAGCGCAGTTGCGCAGTAGTTCCCTTTTCATCTCCTGAAATTTCTAAGCTACCGTTTAATTCACTTTCGGTGAGTGTTCTAACGATTTGTAAACCGAGATTTGATGAACTCTTGAGGGTAAAACCTTCTGGCAATCCAATCCCGTCGTCTTCAATCTTCACCACGCAACTACTTCCAGTCCTGCTAAAAATCACATCAACCTTGCTGCCCTTGGTTGTTAAGCCATGCTCAATTGCATTTGCCACTAATTCAGTAATTACAAGTGATAACGGAGTAGCAATCTTGGGATCTAAATCTCCAAGCGTCCCTAAACGCTTGACTGCAATATCTGTAACGCTGCCTGAAGTTCTGGGAGCTAAGTCGACCGCATGGCTAATCAAAGAATCCACGACCGAATCAAAATTAACTTCATCTTTTCCGCTTGCAGATAGCGTCTCGTGAACCAACGCAATCGATGAAATTCGACGAACCGCCTCATCTAATGCGCCTCGCGCTTTTAGGTCCTCTACTCTTCTAGCTTGCAAGCGTAAAAGCGCCGATACTGTTTGCAAATTGTTTTTAACGCGATGATGAATCTCTTTAATTGTGGCGTCTTTTAATAACAATTCGCGCTCTCTTCTACGAATTTCTGTTACGTTGTGAAGTAAGACCACGCCACCAACGCGAACCCCGCTATTTACTAGCGGCAGTAAAGTTAACTCAATAGTTCCGCCTCTTGATTCGAGCACTATTTGTGAAACATCTGAATTAGAAACTTTCTCATTTAGTGAATTTATTGGTTCGTGTGAGATCGCACTTCCAACTTCTGACAATGACAAACCTTCTAATTCGCTCTCCCATCCCAATCGACTAAATGCAGATCTTCCGTTGGGGCTTGCGTAAGTGATTAATCCGTTCTTATCTAATCTGATAAATCCATCTCCAACACGTGGCGAAGGGTTTAATGAACTGATTGAAGTATTAAATGGAAATGAACCTTCTCCGACCATATCTAAAAGTTGTTGTGCAATTGCTTGATATTCGCCTTCCAAACGTCCCGAACTTCTGGTCGCGTCCGAGTTCCGGTGACGCGCAATTTGAGCAATCACTTCATGGTGAAATTGAATTGGAAAATATTCAACACCCGGTCCATGAAAAAGTTCATCGACCTCATCCCCAACAAAGTCTTGCGGGAAAACTGTTGCGGCCGTGGCCGCACGTACCTGTGCTATTGCAATCTCTTTGCCACTATTAGTTGATACCCAAATAGCGAGATCTGCAAAACTTAAATCTGCGATTAATTGCCAATCTGAAGCTAGGTGTTTTAGATGAGCGATGGCTTCTGGGCTTAAATTGGATTTGCCTGCCAATAATTCTTCAATTTGGCGCATCACAACCACTCATCAATATGATGTTTAATCTCATCTGCCGCAAACCAAGAGAGCTCTTCTCCATCAACCGAATGCAAAAGTGCGGCCACTTGATTCATGCCAATAGTTATTGATTCACCATTTAACTGCTGCTCAGATAAATCAACTGCAATCACAAAACCAGCTTTGCCTTGGTTTAGTTCGAGCGAATCTTCAGCGGCTAAAAGGCTAATTAAATGCTCACGCTCTTCTTCGTCTACTCCTGAATCGAATTCAAATTGCTCAGGAGTTAAATACTCTTCGAATGTAACTTCGCCCGCAACGAGCTGTTTAATCTCATCGGGAGTTGTAGCTACATAAACGCGCATTAGCCAAGAGTAGCGATTGATTTTCTCGCTAGCGAATTGCCCGCAACTTCTAGTAATGCGCTACGACTCTCCGCGGCTGCCTCAAAAGATTTCAGATCTAACGGAATATTTAAGAAATCTAACCTAGGGAAAACGTCCTCGATTTGCGCCCGCCACCTTTGCTGCGCCTTGGTCCGTTCAGCGAAATTGAGAATTACAGCCTTTGGCGAGATATCCAGTTCCTGCAATCTGGCCAAAGTATTAAAGCCGACTCTCGCGACAATATAAATTTCATCCGCTGTTTTGAGAAGCGGATGATTTAAATTGAACCCAATATCGAATACAAATATTTCACAATCAGCTCCTGAAGGTAGCCCTTGCGATGCGCTTAAACTTTTCGAAATTTTCTCACTGCGGCCTTCAATCCGATGCAATCCCAACGCCCGCGCGATGTCTGGATTTCTTCCATCCATGTCTGAGAGCGTCACCTTAAATTTCTGAGACAACTCGAAGGCATGATTTAGTGCAATAGTCGTAGTGCCAACTCCGCCTGAAAGCCCTACAAAACAGATGACTTTTGCATCGCCACTGTTAAATGAAAAATTTTCCGCGGGGATCTCTGGTTTCAATAATTCTACTATTTCATCAACGCTCATTGCTTTATCGACCACAATTTTCGAGTGTGCAAAATCGATTTGCCTAGTGCAAATTAAAGTGACATTACTTAATTTCATAGCCTCTCGAATTTGTTCGATAGATACTCCACGAACTACTAACTCCCCATTTATGGCAGCTATTGCTTTAATAACTGAGGATTCCAACTCAGGGTCAGCAATAAAGGTTACAAATCTAGCCATGATTGACCACTACAACCATTCGTCCTCTGCGTGTAGCATTTAAAGCTCTTTCAATAAATTCATTAGGAATTGCCACTGTAACTATGGAAGTGCCGCCTAAATTCTCACTCTTACGATTGAGGTCTACAACAAATACCTCTTCAATCACTAACTCGCTAGGCACTTCATTGCCATCTCCGTTGTCATTAATCACTTGATAAAGATTGACAGTGTCGCCAATGCGAACCGCAGCTGGCAAATCAGCTGCACTTGCTGCAAAGGAGAAAAGTTTTACATTGAGTTCGCCAGTATTTTCGACTAGGGCGCTCTGATTTAAGTACTCCCCCGCGGCAACGTATTTCGAAATTGAATATCCAATTGGACTTTGATCACTTTCAATATATCCAATTGCATCTTTATCAAACGCGCCTTTTACAGCTATGAAATCGGTGCTATCGACCATATGGCCTGGAATTAAATCTTTCGCTGCAACCCAATAAGTGGAGCGATTATTGGCAAGAAGTGCCAAGCCAATTGCGACCAAAAATGAGGCAACAATTACCGTGATAGCTAGTATATTTTTATAATCGATTCGGTTTTTCATAGGTAGACGCTATGAATTCTGTGCAAAAGTAGGAATTATTTCTTAACAATCAGACTTTAGTGCTAGATGATTTGGACTTAATTTCTGATGGCTAAATTTGAAATTTGTCAGATGTTATGGGTATGGAAAATACTTATGTACAAGAACCATATCTTTACAAGCTATCAAGTCTTTATAAAGAAGATTATGTTCCTGGATTTGAGCCAGAGCCGACTTCCGCAAGCGAACTTCCTGAGATAACTAAATTCGCAGAAAATTTCGCTAAAAGCGTTTTAGAAATTTGGGCCGGAAAACGTCCAGCTTCTCATCTATCAAAATACTGTCATAGATCTGTATATCAAGACTTAGTAACTGCAATTGGATATCAAAAAGAGGTTGGAAAATTTCGTAGAATCTATATCAACCAACCACTTGATGGCCTATGTGAAAGTACGGTGACTGTTAGATTTAAAGACCGTCTTCGTTCTATGGCGCTACGCTTCGAAGGAGTAGATCACAAGTGGATCTGTACCAGTTTAGATTTAATCTAAATTAGTTAGCAGCGCCGTGGCAGCGTTTGTATTTCTTGCCCGAACCGCAAGGACAAGGTGAATTACGGGTAACTTCGCCACTTTTGACCACGCCACTTTCGTCAGCTGATGAATATGAAAGCTGCTGAGGCTTAGGTGCATCTAAGCCACCGCCATGAACATGCTCAGTTTCAACTGTTACTTCAACATTAAAGATGAATCCAGCAATCTCTTCTTGGATTCCTTCCATCATGGCAGCGAATAAGTCATAGCCTTCGCGCTGGTATTCAACCAATGGATCACGTTGTGCCATCGCACGAAGACCAATACCTTCTTGTAAATAATCCATTTCATAAAGGTGTTCACGCCATTTACGGTCCAGCACCGAGAGCAGCACTTTGCGTTCTAGTTCGCGCATGACAGTTGGAGTCAATGTCTCTTCACGCTTCTTGTAAGCAGCAATTGCATCTTCAACGATGCGAGCTGCTAGAAAATCAGTGTCGAGCGCCCCTCTGCCACCAACTTCCTTTTCCAGGTCAGCTAAGGTAAATGAAATTGGATAAATGGCGCCAATAGCTGCCCATAAAGTATCTAAATCCCAATCTTCTGCATATCCATCTGCAGTTGCAGCTGTTACATATGCCGTGATGGTTTCATCTAAGAATCGCTGAACCTGTTCTGAAATATCTTTTCCTTCTAGAACTGAGCGACGCTCACCATAAATTACTTCGCGTTGGCGATTCATCACATCGTCATATTTCAAAACATTCTTACGAATTTCAAAGTTCTGGGCTTCAACTTGCGTCTGTGCCGATTTGATTGAGTTAGAAACCATCTTTGATTCAATTGGTTGATCTTCAGGAATTCCTGCTGCAGTTAAGAAACGTTCTACCATGGTTGAATTGAATCGGCGCATCAAATCATCTTGTAGTGATAGATAGAAACGAGATTCACCCGGATCGCCTTGACGACCAGAACGTCCTCTTAACTGGTTATCAATACGACGCGATTCATGTCGTTCCGTACCTAGAACATATAAGCCACCAAGTGCAATAACTTCTTCATGTCCTGCCGCAACTGCCGCTTTCTGCTTTGCGATTTCTGCTGGCCACTCAGCTTCGTATTCAACCGGATTATCTACTGGCGATATGCCACGTTTTTGAATTTCAAAATCTGCCATAAATTCTGGATTGCCGCCGAGCATAATGTCGGTACCGCGACCTGCCATATTTGTTGCAACAGTAACTGCGCCTTTAACACCTGCACGAGCGATAATTGCTGCTTCGCGTTGATGCTGTTTCGCATTTAAGACTTCATGTGGGATGCCATGTTTTTTAAGAGTAGCTGAAAGCTCTTCAGATTTTTCAACTGAGACCGTACCTACTAGCACTGGCTGACCTTTTCGATATCGATCGACGATATCTTTAGCTACCGCTTCAAATTTTCCAGCTTCAGACTTGTAAATTAAGTCAGATTGATCGATGCGTTGCATCGGTCGATTAGTTGGGATTGGAACTACGCCTAATTTGTAAATCTGCTGAAATTCTGCCGCTTCGGTCATCGCGGTACCCGTCATACCTGAGATTTTTTCGTATAAACGGAAGTAATTTTGAAGTGTAATAGTTGCCAAAGTTTGATTTTCGATTTGAATTTCGATTCGCTCTTTAGCTTCTAATGCTTGGTGCATACCTTCCGAGTAACGACGACCAGCAAGAATTCGGCCCGTATGTTCGTCAACGATTAACAATTCGCCGTTCATAACGACATAATCTTTATCGCGCTTGAATAGTTCCTTTGCACGAATCGCATTATTTAAGTAGCTGATTAAAGGTGTGTTTGCTGATTCGTAGAGATTGCCTATCTGAAGCAGCTCTTCGACCTTGGTAATACCAGCTTCGAGAATGCCTGAGGTGCGCTTCTTTTCATCAACTTCGTAGTGCACGTCTCGTTCTAATTTCTGCACCAGATTTGCGAATTCGACATACCATTTAGTTGGTTTATCTGCTGGTCCGGAAATAATCAAAGGCGTACGAGCCTCATCAATCAAGATCGAGTCAGTTTCGTCAACGATTGCGAAGTTGTGTCCTCGTTGCACACATTCTTCTAATGACCAGGCCATGTTGTCACGTAGATAATCAAAGCCAAATTCATTATTTGTACCGTATGTGATGTCCGCGTTGTATGCCTCACGGCGTTCGGCTGGAGTCATTGAAGAGAGAATTACGCCAACTTTCAAACCTAAGAATCTATGAACACGTCCCATCCATTCGGAGTCACGTTCTGCTAAGTAATCATTTACAGTGACGACGTGGACGCCTTTTCCGGTTAACGCATTTAAATAGGCCGGTAATGTTGAAACCAGTGTCTTACCTTCACCTGTTTTCATTTCAGCAATATTGCCTTTGTGAAGTGCAGCGCCACCCATAATCTGAACGTCATAATGGCGTTGTCCAAGTGTTCGTTTTGCAGCTTCGCGGACTACTGCGAAGGCTTCAGGAAGCAGATCATCCAGATCTTCACCATTTGCTAATCGATTCTTAAATTCTGAAGTTTTGCCAGTTAGTTCGGCATCGCTAAGAGCTGAGATCTTGGATTCAAAAGAATTTACCTCTTCGGCAATGCCAGCAAGCTCTTTAAGAATTCGCCCCTCACCTGCACGAAGAATGCGATCTAGAATCGACATCAGCTTCCTTTCTGGTCCCACACCTCTGCCACTTCCATGGCTGGCGCTAACTGGGCTCTACTTAGGCTCATATGTTAAGGGTCTGTGCCACGCAGGCGGTAATCGCCCGAGTGGCCGAGAAACCATTGGCATTTAAAGCTCTTTTTGCCTCTAAAAGAGTCGCCCCAGTTGTGACCAAATCATCAACCAAAAGAATTTCTCCTTTGATTACTGGTCCATTGAAATTAAAAGCCCCTTGGATATTTCGCTTTCGATCTAATGCACTGAGTCCACTTTGATCTAACAATGTTCGATTTATTTTCATTCCCGAAACTACTTCTAGCCCACTCCTCTCTCCTAGCTCTTTAGTAATTTCATAGAGAAAATCTCGACCTCTTTTTCGAATCGATCTTCTTGATCCCGGAATTGGCATCAGAATTGCATCTCTCAAAATGTGGGGCGGGAGTCGCTTTAAACAATTAAAAAGCGCGTCGATAATTAATTGGTCTGCTAATTTGTAAGAATTCTCTTTAGCTCCCAGCAGAATAGATCTGGCAACTGGTGTATACCTGATAGCTGAGTAGATAGTTAAATCTCCAACACTGCGTATATAAAAATGTGGATTCCAAAATTTTCGACATTTAGTACAAATTTCGATACCTAAAGCTTTACAACCAAAACAGCGGACTGGAAACAAAAGTTCTTTAAGTGAATTGAGAGAGTTTAGTGAATCGAGCATTGCCTAATTCTGGCAATGCTGAAGTTTTAAAACTTGAGCGGAATAATTCGCTGTGGAATTTCCCCACCAGCTTGTTTAGGTAAAGTCAGAACAAAGTTGGCGCCGTTACCTGGCTCTCCGTAAACTTCCAACTCGCCATTGTGTAGGCGTGCATCTTCAAGTGCCATAGAAAGTCCTAGACCGGTGCCGCCTCTAACGCGGGACCTAGATGGATCAGCGCGCCAAAATCGATCAAACACACGAAGCGCACTTTCTTTATCTAAACCAATACCATGATCACGGACTGCAACTGCTACCGAATGCTCATCTTGGCGGATAGTTACATTTATTGGTTTAGCTTCGGCATGGTCAATCGCATTAGTAATCAGATTGCGAAGAATACGTTCGACTCTGCGGATATCGCCTTTGATGTAGATGGAATCCGCTGGCCGATCTAATTCGATATGTACTCCAAGCTCACTAGCCACCATGCGTAAGTCCGAAATAGCGTTGCTTGTGAGTAGGCATAAATCAAATTCAACTGGCTCAATAACTGCGACTTCCGCATCAAAACGACTAATTTCAAGAAGGTCTTCTAGCAATCTTTCGAATCGATCTAACTGAACCATCATCAGCTCCACACTTCTTTGAAGCGACGGATCAAAGGTATTGCGAGCACTATGAATCATTCCTGCCGCCATACGCAAAGTCGTTAACGGAGTACGTAGCTCATGAGTGACATCCCCAACAAAACGTTGTTGAACGTTAGATAAATTTTCCAAACGATTAATCTGTAGCTGTAAAGAGTTGGCCATCTCATTGAACGCATGACCTAAACGAGCAATTTCATCATCACCCTTTACATCCATACGTTTTCCTAAATCACCAGATGAAAGCGCTTCTGCAGTTTTTGCCGCTTCTCTAACTGGGCGAACCACTTGCCTTACAACTAAGAACGTCACAAGACCAACCAGAAATACTAATGAAGCGCCGGTAGCAATTAACGAGTTAGAAACAATTTGTAGAGTTGCATTTTGATTATCTAAATTAAAAAGTAAATAAAGTTCATAATTTCCAACTTTTGGTACTTCAATTAAGTTTCCTACAACCAAAACTTGTGATGAAAGTCCAAATGTATTGGTGATTGTTTGATACGAACTGTGGGTATTGGTGTCTTTCCGTACCAGCTTTCGTAATTCTTCTGGAATCATTCTTCCGGTTAGAAATGGCGAAACCGTGGTGTAATTGTTAGTAAGAACATTGGTTCCTGGGGCTGGAATAAAAATCAAATATGGCGCGGTGTTTGTGGCTGTACCAAATACAATTCCATTTGTTGATAGATCGTTAATCGCTTTCTGAATAGCTTTTGGACTCTCGCCCGCAAGCAAAAATTGGTATTGCAGCGCATATACAGTGGCTTTGGTATCTGAAATTGAAGATTCGTATTTAACGCCTTTAATGCCACTTGAAAGATTTGTGTAAAGCGCAGATCCGGCAATCCAAATCGCTGCGATGGATAATAAAGATGTAGAAATAACTACTCGGGCGGCCAATGAATGGCGCAGCCAACGGGTCAGCTTCACTTATTAGCCGTTGAACCTGCTCGATATCCAACGCCACGCACAGTAAGAACGATTACTGGATTATCTGGATCTGGTTCAACTTTAGAGCGCAAACGCTGAACATGCACGTTTACTAATCGAGTATCTGTTGAATGGTGATAGCCCCAAACTTCAGATAGCAACGCTTCTCGAGTAAATACTCGACCCGGCTCTTTAGCTAGCGCTGCTAGAAGTTCAAATTCAAGACGTGTTAAGAGAATTTTGGTATCGCCGCGAGTTACTTCGTGAGCAACCATGTCAATCTTGAGATCGCCAATTGAAACTTGGCCAGTTGATGGCAGAGTTGAACGGCGAAGACGAGTGCGAATGCGAGCCACTAATTCAGAAGGATGTCTAAAAGGTTTTACGATGTAATCGTCTGCTCCTGCTTCAAGGCCCGCGACGACATCTTGAGTATCGCCGCGAGCTGTCAACATCACAATTGGAACCATGGATTCAGCGCGAATTAATTTACAAACTTCTACGCCATCAATCCCCGGAAGCATCACATCTAATAAAACTAAATCTGGTTTAGTTTCGCGAAAAGCTTCAAGTGCTTCATCGCCGCGACCAACCATCTCTACATCGATGCCGGCACCGGTTAAAACGATGCCAAGCATCTCTGCGAGATCTTGATCGTCATCGACGACAAGCACTAATGTCATTAGCTACCGTGTTCCCAAGAGTTTAGGTAAAGCTCTTGCGCTGGAGTTAGTACATCAACTGCGCCACCCATGCTTGCTAGTTTCAAACGAGCAACTTCTTTATCAATGTAAGTTGGCACGTTATGAACGCCTGGCTTTAAGTTCTTCGCCTCTTTAACCAAATATTCTGCAGTTAAAGCTTGGTCTGAGAATGAAAGATCCATAACTGATGCAGGGTGTCCTTCGGCTGCGCCCAAGTTAACTAAACGACCTTCTGCAAGAAGCAAAATGCGATTGCCATTCTTTAATACATATTCATCTGTTTGATGGCGCATCTTGGCATTCTTCTTGGCATTGTTCTGCTCTAACCAAGCAACATCGATTTCGATATCAAAGTGGCCAGAGTTAGCAAGAATTGCGCCATCTTTCATTACTTGGAAATGTTCTTCACGAAGCACATCGCGGTTACCGGTTACGGTAATAAATACATCACCAATCTTTGCGGCTTCGGTCATAGGCATTACGCGGAAGCCCTGCATCATTGCATCAAGTGCCTTTGTTGGATCAATTTCGGTAACGATTACATCTGCACCTAAGCCGCGAGCACGTTCTGCTACACCCTTACCGCAATATCCAAATCCTGCGACTACCACGATGCGTCCTGCGAGCAAGAAGTTTGTGGCACGGAAAACTGCGTCCAAAGTTGATTGACCGGTTCCGTATCGGTTATCAAACATATGCTTAGTGTCAGTGTCATTAACTGCGATCATTGGGAAAGTTAGTGCGCCATCTTTTGCCATCTGAGTTAAACGGATAACACCGGTTGTAGTTTCTTCGCAACCACCAGAGATGTTAGGAAGTAATTCTTTGCGAGTTGTGTGAAGAGTGTTTACTAAGTCGCAACCATCATCAAATACTTGATGTGGTTCGATATCTAATGCAGCGTTGATATGTGCGTAGTAACCATCACGGTCAACTGCATTTCGTGCAAATACACTGATGCCATATTCGTGAACTAGCGCAGCTGCGGTGTCGTCTTGAGTTGAAAGCGGATTAGATGCACAAAGTGCAAGCTCAGCGCCACCAGCTTTTAGAACGCGCATTAGATTTGCGGTTTCGGTTGTAACGTGCATGCAAGCTGCAATGCGTACACCAGCAAATGGCTTGGTCTTTTCAAAGCGTTCACGAATTTGTGCAAGCACCGGCATGTTACGTTCTGCCCATTCGATGCGCTTCTTGCCTTCAGCTGCAAGCGCAGCATTAGCAATGTCATGCTTTATTGAGGTCGTCGTAGACAATTTTTACTCCTATATTGAGAATTTATATTGATCGGCGAGGCCTCGCGCAGGCTCTTAGTTTAACCTCTAATTACGGCCAAAACCTCATCGCGAAGCTGGGCCATCTGCCCTTGCGTCTTAGCCTCAACGTTAAGTCGAAGGAGCGGTTCGGTGTTTGAGGCTCGCACGTTAAACCACCAGGTATCGCCATCGACGGTTAGACCATCTAAATCATCTGTAGTAACGCCCGCTTTTGTTCCATACAACTCTTTGATGTGCTGCATCACAGCTTTACTATCTGTAACAGTTGAATTAATTTCGCCGCTTGCAAAATAACGAGCATACGGCTTTAGTAGTTCAGATAGAGACTTTTCGGTTTCACCTAAGGCAGCGATTGCATGTAGCGCAGCTAACATTCCCGAATCTGCACGCCAAAAGTCTGCAAAGTAAAAATGCCCGGAATGCTCTCCGCCAAAGATTGCGCCAGATTCTGCCATCATCGCTTTTATAAAAGAGTGTCCGACTCTTGAGCGAAGCGGTTTGCCACCATTTTCTTCTACTACTTCTCGGACAGCGCGAGATGAAATTAAGTTATAAATAATTGGAGATCCTGGTTTCTTCTTCAATTCTCGATCTGCAATTAGCGCTGTCAATAAGGATGGATTTACTGCCTCCCCATTTTCATCAACAAGGAAGCAGCGGTCTGCATCGCCATCAAATGCAAGTCCAATATCAGCGCCATGTTTCTTAACTGCGCTCTTTAAATCTTTTAGATTCTCTTCATCAATTGGATTAGCTTCGTGGTTTGGGAAGGTGCCATCCAATTCATAATACATTTCAGTTACATCAACATTCATGCGAGAAAAAACTGCCGGTGCGGTATGACCGGCCATGCCATTGCCGGCATCAACCACTACTTTCAATTTTCGAATTCCAGAAACATCTACTAAAGACAGAAGATGTTCTACATATTCGTTGAGCATCTCATTCTTAGTTTCAACGCCGACCGGACGCAAGCTAACTGGAACTCCTTCACGCACGAAATTCTCAATAGTTAACAATCCCGATTCTTTTCCTATTGGTCTTGCGCCGCTTAAACACAATTTAATGCCGTTATATTGGGCGGGGTTGTGGCTAGCCGTAAACATGGCGCCCGGCAAATTTAATTTTCCAGCGGCAAAGTAGAGCATGTCAGTGGAGGCCAGACCGATTCGGATTACATCCATCCCCTGCGAAGTTACTCCCGCAGAGAATGCATCAGCGAGCTCTGGAGAGGATGGGCGCATATCTTCGCCAATTACAACAGTTGCTGGCTCACGCTCTAATTCAAGAAATTTTGCAAATGCAACACCAGTAGAAAACGCGAATTGTTTTGTTAATTCTGTGCCAACTAATCCACGAATATCGTAAGCCTTAAAGATATTTGGAATCATTTGTTAGCCTCTTTTGCTTTGTTTAAGCATTTGGAACTGAACGCAGGTGACCTCTTCGTCCAATAGCTGATTGAACCGCATTAGGGTTTGGATTGCTATTTGGAATTTCTCGGGTAGCAACTTCTCTTACAGCTTCTGCAATCGCCATCAAATCTTCATCAGATGGTCCGCTCTCTCCGGAATTGATTTCGCGTCTAATGACTTGCCATCCATTAGGCACGGTCAACTTTGCACCGTGAATCTCACATAAATCATATGCATGAGGTTCGGAGTATGTAGCTAATGGCCCAACCACTGCGATGGATTCCGAATATACATAAGTAAGAGTCATCGATGCTTTGCGGTGGCAGCCCGAGCGAGAACAATGTCTGCCAATTCGTGAACTCATACGAGAAAAATAGTCTGATTTGTATTTGGTTTATGGGTTTAACACGCCGATATTGGCAGTCGGAACTGTGCTGCGGGTCAATACTGATCCATTAATCAAAGGCAAATACCCAATTCCGCTCTGAGACTTAACAATTAGTGCAGCAGCGGTATCCCCACTGATTTTCTCAATTCGCACGCCGATAGCGCCAACTGGCAACTTATAAGTTGTGTAATCAACACCAGTTACGGTCTTGGACACTTGCTTTCGTTTTGGCATTAAGGCAGTGATCTCAACTTTGATCTGATTTCCAATAAATTGCATGGTCGGGTCAAGTCCAGTGATAGCCCAAGTGCCTGTGATTCCCGGAAGTGAAGCGGTACTCCACACGAAATCATTTCCAATTCGGCTGTAGGTGGATGCTGCAATTGGTTGATCTGAAGTGATTCTTAATCCAAAACTTGCTTGCTTAGAATCAAAATCAATCACAAAATCTGCAACTTTTCCGCCGGGTATTTTTCTATTGTCCAAACCAACTGGAATATAACGGCCATCTTTCGACAGAACTTCGACCGTAATTACAGTTTCGGCTGCACCTGGGTTTAATACCCGAAGCAAATGGCTCTTGTTTGTAGCACTTGTTGGAATACCGGGTATTAACAAAGTTCTACCTAAAGTGGATTGTGAATTAACAATATCGCCACCGAGATTTTGTAGCCCTCGCCCGCGCTCATCCACTAGATAAGAGACTACTCGGCCCGTTTTCGGAATGACTCTCATTGAAACAGATTTTGCACCTGGTGCTAGCGTAACTAATTTCAAAGAAGCTACGCGATTTTTACTTAGCGTGATGGTTTTTTTCAGAGAACCAGTTTCGCTATAGGTAATTACATCAACGATTGAGGGACTTAACCCTGCGTTAATTATTACTATTTTTGATTTACTAGAAACATCGGCAGTGCCGCCGACAAAAAATTGCTCTTCCTGCGGGGCTAAACAATTAACGCCGCCAGCCCAGATGCCAGACTTAGAAATCCATGCCATCGAACTAGTGCCTTGGCCATCGACTATCACTGAGCTCTGATTGGTAAGCAATCTATTGGTTTTGGCTTTAACAAAATTGTATTTTTTAGATGGTAAGAACCTAACCAAACGATTGCTGCTAGTTAGAGAGACCTGAGTTTGAGCGCTGCCAATATTTGGACATACCAGTTCGGGATAGTTCTCTGAAAACTTGCGAGAATTACCGCCGGCTTGCAAGAAATTACCTGCAAGAGCCACCGCCGTGAAAATCGCAACTAAGTAAATTAAACGTCTTAATTTCATGGCATCTCCCGATCGCGTTTACGTCGTCCGGCAGGTGCGGCCATTACTAGCGCCACAAGTAAGAAAATTATTTGTAAAGACAATAAAGCTCGTCGCATTGTTCCATCATGAATTAAAAGGTAATCGCCGGCTTCTTCAATAACAAACTCAGGCAAATTATTAGAATTAATTTTTCGCTCTAAATACTTTCCATTTCCAATAACTTTCCAGTTGCTATCAAAATTCTCGGCAAGTCTCAAAGTTCCCGGTTTAGCGACAGAGAAGTTTGCGCTAATTTCATTTGTAGGTATCGCAGCAATTTGTCCTATGGAATCCGTGAAAATTAGGCGATCTGGGAAACCAAGAACACGCCAAGTAATTCCATCCGCGGTTGCTGAATTTCTGACATAACCACCTAGTCCATCAATAGTTCGGACTAATGAATCCGGAGCTGGTGCTTTTACAAAAAGATATCTGATTCCATACTCTGCAAGTACTGAAGCGGCATTAACTCCACTGCCATCGACCGTCGCTCTAATTGCAGCGGATATTTCTGGGTTTGTAGCAGGTGCCACATCTGGATCACCTAGAAAAATATCTCTACCTCGGGCGATGAAATAATTCAGAGAACCATCATCCATTTTTCTAATTACTGCTGTTTTTGTTCCAGGTGTCACGCTTAAATACTCTGGAAGCACTCGATTAGAAACTGTATTTAATGGTGAATCCGAAACCAAACTCCAGATCGTTGCGGCACCCGTATAGATGACCGAAGATGCCAATAGCAGAGCCGCAAATATGTGGCGATAGTTAACCGCAGATTTCTCTAAGTGAATGCGAAGTTGGTCCAAAACAATTGCACCTGCGGTAATCGCAGCAACCGTAGAAATCGCAATAAATGTTCCGATCCAAAGCGGATATCCAATTGAAGTGCCTCGAGCTGGAAATGAAAGTCCAGAAAGCAAAGTTGCCAACGCCAAGAATCCGCTTCCTACAAATGCGAAATACCTAGCATTAGTTCGGGAAAAGATTGAAACTAAAATCAATCCGCTAAATGGCCCAAGTAGCCACCAAGGTACTGATCCAATGCCGCCTGGATTTGAAAGTAGCGCTAAATTCGGTCCGCCGCCTGCAAGCGCTAATCCTGGCTCTAGTAGATATCTGGTTGGATGAAGGACTGCTTCCGTTGAGTAAGGTGCATTTAATAAGAACGGAATCACCAATAGCAATAGGCGATTTTGGATTCGCTTGATCCAAATTTCACGCGAAGTATGTAAATAATCAAAGGCAGTTAAACCTGTGTAGAAAATTCCTAGCGCCAAGAAGAAAGGTAACGAGAAAGCTACCGGCAATGTTAAAAAGATGCCTAGTTGAAAAATCTTACGAATTGATAATTTCTCTATTTCTAAAGTGCCGCTTAATACATGTAACGTCAATGGCAAAGCTGCCATCACGACTAACGTTCCGAGTCTTCCTGAATTTGTAGTTGCAAGCGCAACAGGCGAAATTGCATAAAGCGCACTTCCGAAAATTGCCAACCAAATGTGTGTGGTAATTCTGCGAAGCCAGATAAAAATAGCGCTAAATAAAATAAAAGGAGCGAAGAGGAACAAGCTAGATATTACAAATTGGGCATTACCAAAAGTTAGGGTTCCGATAAGCGCAATTACTGCGACCCAGGTCGGAGTGGCGCTAGAGCTTCCTAATCCAACCTGGTGCCAAGATTCTGCATAAAGCTTCCATAGCCCTGAAACACCGTCAGGGGTCTCTGGCAGAGCACCACCGGCAATTGCACCTAAACGGCTGTGCGAGAAAACTATTGAGAATATAAAGGCGCCAAGAAATGCAATTAAATCAGGGCGTTTTAGCAGTGTTTTCCAACTTCTGGTATTTGTCGGCGTTAATAGATCTTCATCTTCAGAAATTTCGCCTTTAATTTCCTGCTGCGACGGAAATAGTTTCTCTTGAATTTTATCTGTCACCGAATCAAGCGAGCTTCGGAATTGCAGGAGGCGAGATGGCATAAATCTAGTTACTACTCGCGGTGAAACCAACCGATCTTCTTTGCGCCACTTACGGCCAGCTCGAACTAAATCTGGTCGAGTGAAAAGTCGGAATAACGCAAGCAATTCATCAGATGCATAACCTGGTAATTTCGCAAACAAGTATCCAACGGATCTGACTAATGCCGCACCAACAACTTGCAATGAGATAAGTGGAAGCATCCACCATGTTGAATTTGTGAGCAAAACATATGCAGCATTACGACGATCTAAAAGCAATGGTCGATGTAAGAAAGCTTCATCAACATCTATATTGCGACGTTCTGATGCTGCCGCTTCTGCGTGATAAACCACCGCATCTGTGTTTACTAAAACTGATTGACCAGCCGCATGGATACGCCAACCAAAATCCACATCATCACGAAATAAATCTAACTTTTCATCAAATCCGCCTAGCTCTTCAAATACCGAGCGGCGAATCAATGCCCCTGCTGTGCTAACTGAAAGAACTTCAAAAATTCCATCATGTTGTCCTTGGTCATATTCATGATCTTCTAAACCAGTCCAGCGAGCGCCATTTCTAGCAATACTGATGCCTACTTCAAGCAAATGTGTTCGATCATTCCAACCAAGAATTTTCGGTCCAACCATTGCGATATTAGGACGATCTACAACTGCAGCTAATAAATTCTCGAGCGCCTGCGAATCAGGTGCGCTATCGTCATGTAACAGCCAAATCCATTCATCTTCAGATTCAACTGGTGGCAATGTAGAGACCGCTTCTGCAATTGCAGTTCCGAATCCCTCGCCGCGATTGATTGCGATGCTTTTGATGCGAGCGCCATTTAAGAGTTTGGCAGAGCCATCGGTTGAACCAGTATCAACTGCAATAGTGCGATTAGGGGTGCGAGATTGCGATGCGATAGCTGCCACTACCTGCGGAAGCCAGGTCGCACCATCATGCACGACCAGAATCGCAGTGACCTGAGTAGTTCGGTTAGACATCAGGTGTGTAAGTCTTTATGAAACTGGCCCAATTAGGAAATCCCCAAAAGGGGAACCTCAAAAGAAAGCCATTGGGGAATTAAGGATGACTTAGGCTGAACGGCGCTTTAAACGGCGGCGTTCGCGCTCTGAGAGGCCACCCCAGATTCCGAAGCGCTCATCATGTGCCAACGCATATTCGAGGCACTCAGAGCGGACATCGCATGAGGTGCAGACGCGCTTTGCTTCGCGGGTTGAACCGCCTTTTTCGGGGAAGAAGGCCTCTGGATCGGTCTGTGCGCATAGAGCGCGCTCTTGCCATGAAAGCTCGACGACCTCGCCAGTTTCCAGCTGAATGCTTGGACCTTCTTGACGCATAAATCGACTCCTGTGTCGGTAGGGCCTACAGGCTGTCCCCTGTAAGTCATTGGGTGAATTACACGCGTGTAACTCCAATAAGTCAAGTCAGATCTTTAGGAAAATTTGAAGAAAATTGAAGAAAATTGAAGATATTTAGAGAAATTTAGAGATCTTAAGTGAAAAGTGGCGTGATTTCGCCATCGGGGTCGACAAATGAGTTCTCAATTAGCAAATTTGGGCTCAATTTCGCACCGATTTCAATAAATGAATTCTTGATGGTGCAGCCCTCAGCTTCCACCCCGTCGGAAATGATCGATCCTTCAACTCGGCAGTCTTTTAAATTGCAATGACCGCCAATAGCTGTTCCCGAAGTAAATACTCCTGAAATATTTTCACTCATTGAGACATAGTTTTGGTCCCGATGCGCAAATTTATAGCGATCTAGCGCATCAGCATCGGCTACTCCACCAACTAAATCTTTAGAACCTTTAAGGAGTGCATTAGGAGTACCAATATCTAGCCAATATGCCTTTTCAATATAACCCATTACTTTCTTATTCGCCTCGATAAGTTGCGGGAATGTTTGGCGCTCGACGCTAACGACTTCATTTTCAGGAATTGCTTCTATAACAGATTTATCAAATACATAACATCCGGCATTGATGGTATTTGTAACGGGACTTTCCATTTTCTCTAGAAAAGCAGTTACGCGTCCTTCCTCGTCAGTTGGTACGCACCCATAAGCGCGTGCATCATCAACCGGAGTTAAATGCAGAGTGACATCCGCATTTGAATTAATATGTAAATCAATTTGGCTTTTTAAGTTATGTGAACTCAATACATCGCCATTAAAAATCACAATCTGTTGCGCTCCGGCTAATTCTTTCGCGGCATTTCTTATCGCGCCACCAGTACCAAGCGGTTCCTTCTCTACGGCATACTTAATTTCCATATCCCACTTGGAACCATCGCCAAAATATGGAATAAATACTTCAGATAAATATGAGGTAGCCAAAACAATTCTTTTTATGCCAGCTCTTTTAGCCATAGCTAATTGATGTTCAGTAACAGGCAGTGATGCAATCGGGAGCATCGGTTTTGGACGATGATTTGTTAGCGGGCGAAGCCTGGTGCCAAAGCCGCCAACTAAGAGTATGCCCTCTGCCATTTTTAGCCGATCCGTCTGACTAGTTCATCTATCTGAGCGTCAGTTGCGGTCATTGCAATTCGAACATGATTTGCGCCTTGTTCACCATAGAAATGGCCAGGCGTCACCAAAATTCCTTGATCAGCAAACCAAGCAACTGAATCCCAATCAGGTTCGTTCCTAGTTGCCCATAAATAAAGTCCAGCTTCGGAGTGATCAACTTTAAATCCATGTTTCTCGATTGCACTTCTCACTTTAGCTTTTCGAGCGTTGTATGTATCTCGCTGGGTTGCAACATGAGCGTTATCAGCGAGAGCTGCGACCATAGCTCGCTGAACCGGAAGTGGCACCATCATTCCAGCGTGCTTACGTACTTCTAGAATTTTGGCAATTAATTCTTTATCGCCAATCATCATGGCAGCACGGTAACCTGCCATTGATGAACGTTTGGAGAGCGAATGAATAGCCAGAATATTCTTATTGTTCCCACCGGTTAACGACAAAATAGATTTAGGCGTTATGCCATTTCCAAACTCCAAATAACATTCATCTGCAACTACTACTCGATTACCGTTGCCGCTACGAGCCCATTCAATAGCGTTAATTAATTCTTTATCTGAATTAACGCGACCGGTTGGATTTGAAGGGCTATTAACCCACGCTAAATCAGCCTCTGGCCAATTGACAGCATCAAAATCGACTTTGGTTGCTTTAGTTTTTGCAATCATCGAACCAACTAAATAAGTTGGATAAGCAATCTCTGGATATAAAACATGCGTACTTTCCAAAATAGTTGGTAACCATGCCACCAACTCTTTTGAACCAATTAAAGGCAATACGCCAAATTCTCCAGATGCACCTAGATTATTAATCGCCCAATTCGAAATTGATTCACGAAGCTCTGGAGTGCCAGCTGTTACCGGATAACTGGGAGAATTTGATGCTGCTTGAAATGCTTTTTGAATGAAATCAGGCGTAGGGTCTACTGGTGTTCCTTGAGAAAGATCTATAAAACCAGAAGGATGCGCCTTCGCCTTATCACCGTAAGGCGCTAACGCATCCCAAGGAAAATCTGGAAGCTTCAATTAAGTTGCTTTAACTCTAATTACTTTGGTGGAAGATTCTTAACAAATTCTGGATCAAAATCTTTCTTGCCAACCTTTGCCGCACCACCAGGTGAACCCAATTCGATGAAGAAGAGTGGAGCTTTTTCGCGAAATTCGCCTAAGTTCTCTGGGACATCATCTTCATAATAGATTGCTTCAACCGGACAGACAGGTTCGCAAGCGCCACAATCCACGCACTCATCTGGGTGGATGTAAAGCATACGATCGCCTTCGTAAATGCAATCTACTGGGCATTCATCGATGCAAGATTTGTCTTTGACGTCTACACAAGGTTCAGCGATTACGTAAGTCATGCCGCGAATTCTACCCGCTCAATCCAAGGCTGCGGGCTTTACTATTCATGCGTGGCAGAGATTTCAGATAGTGATATTGGCAAAAGGGTAACCATTCGCCTACACGATGAGCCCGGGTACCGAGACATAGTCGGCCACCTACTCTCATCAACTTCACTCAAGAATCGCCACGGCCAGATTGTTCACTTTGATCCAAAGATGATTCATTTATGGCGAGAAATTGTTGATGTGCCCAGAACCGCAACTTCTGGGGCGCCGCTCTCAATTCGCGTAAATGAATTAGAACAAATTGCTAATCGAACATGGGTAGCCAAAGAAGAAATCAAAGTTGGGAACTGGATCTTTAGGGCTGATGTTGGCATTACCCGACGCGCAAATTCAGCGCTAATTCTTGGAAATGATAATCATATTGATCAATTAATTTCCTGGTATCAAGCGCGAAATTTGCAACCAACAGTTTCTTTAGTGCCAGCTTTAAATGAAAAATTAGATGAAGTATTTGAAAATAGAGGTTTTGAGAAATTACTGGATTTAGAATTCATGGTTAAAGAACCAATTAATGCTAAAGCTACTTTCGATTATGAAGTCAATGAGACCCCAAGCAAGGAATGGCTCGCAGTTCATAAGGATGAGAAAATTTTGCCATTGTTAAATCGAACTCCTTCAAAATATATTCAAATTACGGATGACCAAGAATTAATCGCAATTGGCCGAATCGCCTTTGCTGACGATTGGGCGGTAATTTCAAGAATCTGGGTTTCACCAGATCGACGTGGACAAGGTTTTGGTCGAAAGATGCTGCAAGCTCTAGAAAATGAATCAAATGGCGCGAAGCTAGCTCTACAAGTGCGTAAAGAAAACATCGAAGCTTACGAACTATATAAATCTGCTGGATATTTAAACCATCACAGCTGCAGGTTTAGAGCACTATCCCTGCAAATAAATCAATCTCATAATTAGCGTCATTAAAGGGAGCAGATTTACTACCTTTAACTAAGGTGTAATACTCGTCAGCAAACACCTTAACTCCAAGATTATTTGAAAGTGCAAAAAAGGGGCCATCTACCGTTATTTGGGTCGCGTGTGCTTTCATTGCCGCCATTTTCTTCTCAACCTGATTAGGGGCATGAATAACTGCGCTTACAAAAGAATCGTCTTTAACAAAAGGTAAATCATCAATGCTTTCGCTGCCGAAGAAATCGCTCCCTTGGTCTTTCATCGCGGCCATACCTTCTGCAACCACAGATTTCGGCATGATGTTCCAATAGATTTTCTGGATTTTCCAATTCGATATTTCCGCCGCACGCATTGCAACTCGATTTGCTTGAATATGATCCGGGTGACCATAACCGCCATTTTCATCATAAGTAATTAAAATCTGCGGTTTTACTTCATCAATAATCGCAGCCAACTTAAGCGCAGCTTGTTCAACATCAGCGTTCCAAAAACATTTCGGATTTTCATTTGGTGCCGTGCCCATCATGCCACTATCGCGATAGTTGCCGAGGAAACGATAATCAGTCACGCCAAGTTCTTTCATGGCATTAGCTAATTCGATTTCGCGATGTGGACCTAACTTATCCTCTGCAGAGCTAGCTAAATGTGCTAACGCTGGTACTAAAACTTCTCCCTCTTCACCTCGAGTGCAGGTAACTAATGTGACTGCAACTCCATCATCAACCATCTGCGCCATAGTTGCGCCATTATTGATGGTTTCATCGTCAGGATGTGCATGAACAAAAATTGCTCGTTTATTGCTCATTTCTCACTCTCTTCCCAGGCGATAATGCCACCTTTCAAATGTGTTGAATTATTAAAGCCCGCAGTTCGAAGTAAAGACAAGCATTTATCTGATCGAATTCCACTGCGGCAGTAGAGGATTATTTCTCGGTCGGCAGGTAGCGAAGAAAATATGCTTCCGTCTTCAAAATTTATTTTTGGAATCAATTTTGCTCCGGAAATTGATGAGATTTTGAATTCTTCTGGTTCGCGTACATCAATTAATAAATAATTGTTACTTCTTGCCTTTAGTTGTGCTGGAGTAATTCCATTGCTGAGTCCACAAAATTCTTCATAATCTGAAAGGAGATCTCTTTGAGTGCCACTACAGATTGGGCAATTTGGGCTTTTTTTGATTTCTAAATATCTAGATGAATTATTTAATGCATCATAAATTAATAAATCACCAATTAAGGTTTTGCCAATTCCCGTAATTAATTTAATGGCTTCATTAGTTTGTATAGAACCAATAGCTCCGCAAAGCACACCAAGCACTCCCCCTTCAGCACAACTAGGTACGCTCCCTGGTGCTGGCGGAGTGGGATGAAGGCATCTGTAACAAGGTCCCTCTTTTGACCAAAAGAGAGAAACTTGTCCATCAAATCGGTAAATGCTGCCCCAGATATACGGTTTGCCTAAAAGCGCTGCTGCGTCATTCACCAAATATCTAGTTGCAAAATTGTCAGTGCAATCAATAATTAAATCGTACTCTGCAAATACTTCTAAAGCATTGTGATTTTCTAATCTAAATTCATGTAAATTTATTTTCACATTTGGATTAAGAGCTTCCGCTTTCTCTTTGGCGCTACGAGCTTTGCTCTTTCCAACATCAGCCTGTGTATGAATAATTTGGCGTTGAAGATTTGATAATTCAACTTTGTCGAAATCCAAAATACCTATTTGCCCAACACCAGCTGCCGCCAAGTACAAAATGGTCGGCGAACCTAATCCACCTGCACCGATACAAAGGACTTTGGCATTAACAATTCGCTGTTGACCGACCATATCAATATCTGGAATCAGAATGTGGCGGGAATATCTTTCTTTTTCTTCGCCAGTTAATGCGCGTCCAGGTTCAATCAGCGCTTTCATATCAAGCAATTCTGCCATTAAGATGCAACCAATGAGTAACGATAAGGCCAGACTTCCACGCGATGAGCGTCGCGCTCAATTATTGGCGGCGGCGCTAGAAGTATTTACTGCAGCTGGATATCACTCTGCGGCCATGGATGAAATTGCAGATCGAGCTGGAGTTAGCAAGCCAGTCTTATATCAACACTTCCCTTCAAAATTAGATTTATATTTGGCGGTTCTTGATACTCATATTGACTCTTTAGTATTTGCAATTCAACGCGCTATTCAATCCACTCCTGATAATGCCAAAAGAGTACAAGCAACCATTGGTGCATATTTTGATTTCATCGAAGCTGAAGGTGAAGCATTCCGATTGCTATTTGAAAGCGACATGAATGTCGAACCTGCCGTTCGTGAAAGATTAAATCGAATGACTTATGACTGCGCCGCCGCGGTATCTGCAGTTATTTCATTGGATACTGGATTGCCTCAAGAAGCTGCAATGTTGTTGGGAGTAGGGTTAATAGGAAGTGCCCAAGTTACTGCACGTCATTGGCTTGAGCGGGATTCGAAATTGAGCCGTGAGCAAGCTCAAGCTCTAGCAACAAATATTATTTGGCGAGGAATTTCCGGATTTCCTCGTAACGAAAACTAGAAACGAAGGTTAATTAAATGGCACATGTGCGAATCGCAGTTACAGATGTAATCTCAGAGATCTCATTCGAATCTGCAGACAGCCCTAAGGATGTTAAATCTGCAATTGATAAAGCAATTGCTTCAGGCACAACTCTCGCATTGACAGATACCAAAGGTCGTGAATTTATTGTGCCAGCGGCAAAGATTGGCTACGTTGAAATCGGCGAGCAATCTGAACGTCGCGTTGGTTTTGGTAAATAATTGACGAAAACTTTCGCTGATTTAGGTCTCTCGCCTGAACTTCTTGAATCAATTAGCGCAGCCGGTTTTGTAAATCCGTTCCCAATTCAAGAAGCAGTAATTCCGCTTGCACTTACTGGCGCCGACATTATCGGCCAAGCAAAAACCGGAACTGGAAAAACTCTTGGCTTTGGATTGCCAATTTTGAATAATGTAAAACGAGGTAATGGCAAAGCGGTTGCATTAGTTGTGGTACCTACACGCGAACTTGGAATACAAGTTGCAGATGAACTAAGTAAGTTATCAAGTGGGCCAAACTTACGTGTGACCGCAATTTATGGCGGCCGACCAATGGAACCTCAGATAGCAGAGCTTAAAAAAGGCGTTGATATCGTGGTTGGGACTCCCGGTCGCTTACTTGATCTACATCGTCAAAAAGCTTTGGATTTAAGCGAAGTAAAACACTTGGTGCTTGATGAAGCAGATGAAATGTTAGATCTTGGATTTATGCCAGATGTTGAAAAGATTTTCAATTTAACTTCTGGTCGTAATCAAACCATGCTCTTCTCGGCAACTATGCCTGGTGATGTAGTCACATTGGCTCGCAAGTTCTTGAATCAACCTACCCACATTCGCGCGGAGGTAGAAGATTCTGGTGCAGTGGTTAGTCGCATAAAACAGTTTGTTTACCGAGCACATGCGCTAGATAAGCCGGAAATGTTGGCAAAAATTTTGCAAGCGGATGGACGTGGACCAACTATGGTGTTCTGTCGAACCAAAAGAGCTTGTCAGCAAATCGCAGATGACATGAAAGATCGCGGATTTAAAACTGCAGCAATTCATGGTGATTTAGGGCAAGGGGCACGCGAAAGTGCCTTAAAAGATTTCAAATCTCTAAAACGTGACATCTTGGTGGCAACTGATGTTGCAGCAAGAGGTATAGATATTGATGGGATTACGCATGTAATCAATTACCAATGTCCTGAAGATGAAAAAACTTATGTTCATAGGATTGGCAGAACTGCAAGAGCAGGCGCCTCGGGAACCGCGGTAACTTTTGTTGATTGGGATGAATTAACTCGTTGGTCACATATTAATCAAGCTTTAGATTTAGGATTCCCTGAACCGCAAGAGACATACTCTTCTTCAGATCACCTCTACTCAGATTTAGGGATAGCCAAAGAAACAAAAAGTCGAATTGCAAAGGCAAAAGAAGTAAAGATAGAACCGACAGAGAAGTTAGAACGTCCGGTTCGTGAAAAACGTGAGCGTACTCGCACTAAAAGAGTGCGTTGATCGCATTAACTAGCATTTGAACTGCAATTCCTGAAAGCACCAATCCAGCAATTCTTGCCAGTAAATCTACACCTGCTTTTCCAATAAGTTTTAAAATAAAGGTGGAAGCCATTAAGGCCAGTGCGACCAAAATATGTACGGCGACAACTGCCCCAGCCAAAGCCAAGCCTTTCTCAGTGGTATTCGCTTTTTCCGCGAAGATCATTACCGCCACAATTGCACCAGGGCCGGCTAGAAGTGGTGTTGCAAGCGGCACCATGGCAACATTCTTAGATCCAGAGGTAAGTTCGTTATCTTCTTTACCAGTTAATAAATTTAAAGAAACTAGAAGCAGCAAAAGCCCACCAGCGGCTTGCATTGCACCAATTGAAACTTCCATGTAATCGAGAACAAAACGACCAAATAGCGCAAAGCCTGCAATGATTAGAAAAGATATTGCAGCTGCTTGAATTGCTAGTTGTCGCCCTTCCTTTACAGTGCGATCACCCAAAACTGATAAGAAAATTGGAGCATTTCCGGGTGGATCTAAAATCACTATCAATGTTACAAATACCTGAAGCGCAAAAGTTAAGGTGCTGATTTCGGTCACTTACGGATTACCCTTCTATCGTTAGCTAGCGATTCTAGCTGCTCCCAATTTTCTGGGCTGGTCACGTTCTCTCCGATTAAATTTAATTTACCAGTACCGTGAAAATCACTTGACCCAGTAATAATTAGATTTAATTCTTGCGCAATTTCCCTGAGATTTTGTCGTTCTTCGTTGCCGTGATCCCTATGATCAACTTCTATTCCATTTAGTCCGGCAGCCTTTAATTCTACAAAATTATCAATTGACATTTTGGTATCACGCATTGATGAATACGGATGTGCAATAACCGCAACTCCACCAGCGGCTCGAATTAATTTAACTGCATCAATTGGAGTTGGAGCGATATGCGAAACATAATACTTTGAGTCATTTGCAAGGAATTCTGCAAATGCCTGATCTCTAGTTTTTACAATCCCTTTAGCTACTAATGTATCTGCTAGATGCGGACGCCCGAGAGTTGAACCTTCCGGCTGATGCTCAAGAACCTCTTCAAAAGTGATTTTTATGCCATCGGCAGCCATCAATTCAATCATTTTCTTCATTCGGGGCACACGATCATCTCTGCTTAATTCGAGCGCATCTTGAAGTGGTTGATATGCTCTATCGAAAAGTAATCCCAACATATGAATACTTCGGTGATCTTCAGTTAGACATGAAATTTCCGCCCCAGGAACTAATTGAAAATCGCCTCTTACTGCGGCCGCTGCTTCATCCCATCCCGCAACTGTGTCGTGGTCGGTCAGTGCCATTATGGAAATGCCATCAATAATTGCATGCTGAACCAACTCAGTTGGCGACATTGTGCCATCACTTCGAGTTGAATGAGTGTGTAAATCAATTTTCATCTGTACGTCCTAAGACTACTAAAGCACTCCCTGCCAAAATGGTTAATACTCCAAACCAAATACCAAAATGAGGTTTTTGACCTAACCACCAGATAGCTAATAAGGCGCTTATAGGGACTTCAAAAAATACAACCATTGAGACAATTGCAGGTGATACCCGTTTTAAAACACTATTAAACATTGAGTGTCCTAGTAGCTGGGCACCAACAATTAAGCCCAACACGATCCACCATTCACGCGCTGTGAAATTAAAGAAATCCCCTTGAATTAAGGCGAATGGCAATGCAGTTAATGCGCAGAAAAAATAGCAAATAGTGGTGTACGTCGTAGCTGGAATTGAACGTTGGGCTTTAGCACCAAGATTTACATAAGTAGCTGCAAGTGCTGCGCAAATTATCGCTGCCAAGTCCCCTTGAAATGCGCGCCATGAGAAATGTAAATCGACACCTGAAATAAAAAGTACTCCTACAAAGCTCACTAACATTCCAAACCAGCTAGTTCTTGAAACATGATGGCCGGTAAATACTGCAAAAATAGTGGCAAAGATTGGTTGTAGCGCGGCAAGTGCGGTGCCAGCTGCAACTGAGGTATAACGCATTGCCAAAAAGAATCCCACAAAGTGTGCTGCAAGCACCACGCCTGCTATTGCAGACCATTTAAAACCTTCGCGATCGCGTAATTCCAAACGTTTGTAATTCATAAAGAAAGTGGCAATTGCACCACCTAAATTTCGCCAAAAAATTAGGGTCAATACCGGCATGGCGCTCATAGCGATGAGTGGACCAGAAGTGCCAATTCCCATCACTCCAATGGCAAGTCTTACGGAATCAGCTTTATTTGGGAAAGCTAAATGTTTTTTCTGACTCATCCAGATACGGTAAACCAAATTAAGGCTGCGACGCAGGTAAAGACAATTGAAATAATTACAGCATAAACCGTCAGCATCAATTTAGAAGCACGGTATTCGCCCATTAATCTTGAATCTTTAGCAATACCGAACATATAAACCAAAAGTGGCAATAATAAAATGGCATTGAGAATTTGAGTTAAGACCAAAATTCGAATTAACGGCGCGCCCGGTATTAGAACCATAGTTGCCGCAAGAATTGTGATTACGCCGAATGTGACATAGAAAAGAGGTGCTTCGTGAGCTTTATCATCAAGCGCAGCTGGTCTTCCGGTCAAATCTGTTACTGCATAAGCTGTCGATAGGGGCAAAATTGATGCTGCAAGTAGTGCAGCGCCAATTAAACCAACTGCAAAAAGTTCTTTAGCAAGAGTTCCAGCAAGTGGTTTTAATGCAGCTGCTGCTTGAGACGCATCGGTAATTGATGTTTGGCCATTGACATGCAATGTTGCCGCACAAGTAATCACTACGAAAAAACCGATAATTCCGGTTAGGAGTGATCCGGTCCAAACATCTACTCGAAGTAATTTGAGATCCTCTTTTGTTAAACGTTTATCGACCGCATAGCTTTGTATAAATGCTAAACCCCACGGAGCCAAAGTTGTACCTAAAGTAGCGGTAGCAATAAATAGCGCATCGCGAGTTAATGGCATTGAAGGAATGAAAAGACCTTCTGCGGCAGCAGACCAATCTGGTTTTGCCATAAAGCCTGCAATCACATAAGCAATAAAAACTGACGCCAGCAGAAAGAAAACTTTCTCAACTCTGGCAAAACTGCCACGCAATACTAAGAATGAAACTACAAAAGCAGCCAACGGAACTGTTATGTATTTTGATACGCCAAATAGGCTTCCGGCTGCGGCAATGCCTGCAAATTCTGCGGTCATAGTGCCGATATTTGCAAGCACCAATGCGCATGCACTTAGCATTCCAGAGCGTGCACCGTATTTCTGTCTGATTAATCCAATTAATCCTTGGCGAGTGACAACACCAATTCTCGAACCTAAATCTTGAAAAAGAATCAGAGCTAAAGTTGCGATACCAAGTGTCCAAAGTAATTGGTATCCAAATTGCGCGCCAAGCTGCGAATAGGTAGTGATTCCAGCTGGATCATCATCAGAAAGTCCAGCAATAATTCCAGGACCCATAACTGCAAGAAATGCGCCTAAGCGCAATTTGCGAGAATCTAATTTGCTGCTCATGAAAGCGCTCCGGTTCCTTGAGCAAGACCAGAAGATTCAGCTGGCACCATGGCATCAATGATGTCATCGGCAAGAATTCTTCCTACTGGTTTACCTTTTTCGTCAACCACAATTACTGAAGATCCACGGTTATTTGAAAACTCCTCAATTACCTCTTCTAGTGGTGTATCAATACTGACCGCTGTAGGAAATGGTGCCTTTACTAAAGTTTCAAGTTTTTCGGAAGATTTGGCAGCAATTAATTCAATAATTTGAATGTGATCGAGCAATTTTCCCTTTGAATCTACAACAGTGACGCCATCGGAAATATCACGCTCGCGATGTTCGACTAGTAACTTAAGGGCATCAGAGACTAAATCACTCTCTTTAACAATGAGTAAGTGAGTAGTCATAATGCCACCAGCATGAGTTTCATCAAACTCAACTAATCGGCGTAGCTGTTTAGCCATTGCCGGCGACATTTGCGCCAAAATACTTTCGGAATGCTCTTCATCTAAGTCGCGCAAAACTTCGGCAGACTCATCAGGTTCCATGTGAGATAACAGCTCAGCTGCTCTTTCATCTGAGATGCCGCGAAGTAAGCCTTGAAGCTCGTCATCTTCCATCTCTTCTAAGGCATCGGCAGCTAAATCTGGATCAAGCAATTCAATAAGTGCACTCTGTTCGCGACCTTCTAAATCTTCAATGATGTCTGCAATATCGGCGGGACGTAATTTACTTAAAGCTTCTCTGGTAGCAGTTGTGCGAACTACTCCGCCGTCATCTGCCAAAGAGGCAACGCTCGCCCAATCAATTACTTGATCAACTCCTGGTTTACGACCAAATGTTCCAGGGAAAATTCTTCTTACAAAAGAACGAAATGAGACGTCAACACCTACTAGTCGAATCTCTTTGTCTAAAGGTGCTAGATATAAATCTGAAGTTCGAACTACTCGCAGCCCATTAACATCAACAATTTGATGATCCAAAACGTCGCCATCAAGTAACTGCTCTCCAGATCGACGTTGGTAGTCAGATAGATTCACTTTGGCAGACGAGAGCGTGATTTCATCTTTAGTTAATTTCGCAATACGTGCGCCATCTATATATGCACGACGTCCTGCGACTTTCACAATCAATCCCGATACCGGTGGATAGGTTTCGCCACCGTGGCGCACCACAAAATCCACTAATTTACCTAAATCGCGACCATCTTGATCTTTTACTGGTCGCCCGATAATTCCAGCCACCGAAACTAAAGTGCTTTGGATTCCTTTTCGAGTAAGTACCGCTGATTGAGCACGGTTAGCGGTCTTCTTCATACCGCTAATTCTAATTGAGGCTAACTAGCTCCAGTGTTCAATTAGTGTTCAATTAGTGTTCAATTTAAGTGGAACGCCCACCAATGAACGCTTACGTTGCGTTAAATTCGATGCAATTTCATTGATTGCAACTGCCGCTGGATCATCAATCGAGCTAATTACCACTGGCTGGCCACCATCTCCGCCATTTCGAAGCGCATGGCTAAATGGGATATTGCCTAGTACCGGAACTTCAGCGCCAACTAATTGGCTAAGACGTGTTGCGGTTGCTTCACCACCGCCACTTCCAAATAACTCAATTTTTTCGCCGCAGGTTGGGCAAGGGAAAGCCGACATATTTTCAATCACGCCAACAATTTGCTGTTTCATCTGATGCGCAATTCGACCAGAACGTTCAGCAACTTCTGCAGCAGCTACTTGTGGTGTGGTTACCACAATTAATTCAGAGCCTGGGATCAATTGACCAAGTGAAATCGCTAAATCACCAGTGCCTGGTGGTAAATCCAAAAACAGAAAATCTAAATCACCCCAAAAAGCATCAGTTAATAATTGAGATAAAACTTTATGAAGTATTGGTCCTCGGTATGCAACCGCATCCGCTCGATCAGGTTTGAACATCTCCATCGATACGCATTTGACCCCATGGTTTTCCAACGGAATGAACATGTCATCGATCGCAGTTGGTCTCTGGCCAATTAGACCTAACAATCTAGGTATTGAGTGTCCGTAAACATCGGCATCCAAAATTCCTACGCTCATGCCTTGTTTGGCAACTGCAATGGCTAAATTGGTAGTTAGAGAAGATTTACCTACGCCACCCTTGCCGGACGAAATTCCAATCACTCTAGTTAATGAATCGGGTCTTGCAAATGGAATTTCCTTGGATTTTCCACCGCGAACGATATCTCTGACTTTCTCGCGTTGTGCTTCATTCATCACGCCGTATTCCAAAGCAATCTCTTTAACTTCGCGAATCTCTCCAAGTGCTTTCTGGATATCGTTGGTCAGCTGTTCGCGCATAGGACAACCGGCTATGGTGAGTAGTACCTTTATTTCGGCTCGTCCGTTGATTAATTCAGCTTTTTCAACCATACCAAGTTCGGTAATCGAACGGCGTAGTTCCGGATCAATTACTTTACTTAGCGCATCTAAAAGTTGGCTCACAACATATCCGGATCTAATTTAACTTTAGCGTTTAATTTCTTTGGTTGATCAACCATCGCTTCGTTTATCTGCTTCTTAATAAAATTCTTAGGATGCAAATCTTGCGGCTTTAAATTCTCATATCCCGGTCCCAGTGAATCCTTGATTTGATCGGTGGCAGATGTGGCATATTTACGGAATTTCTTGATCATCTTTGCCGCTTCTAGTGCAACAGTAGGCAATCGATCTGGGCCGACTAAAAGAAGCGCCAGAATTCCTAATCCCAGCAACTCTCCAAAACCGACATCTCCGAACATGGTCTAAGAGTATTTAGAGTTTGGTCGCTAGTAAAACTGCGTCACCGATTGGATTTAATGAGATTGACCAGTGCTCATTCTGGCTCTTTAGAAACTTTCCGGCATCACGTAAAGCGACCGTTTTAGGGTCACGTTGCGCCGGATCAGGCACTTTGCCGCCACCATAAAAGTGATCGATTGCCAAGATGCCGCCGACTCTTAAAATTCGATGCGCTTCATCTATGACATCCAAAATATCTTCTGGATTTCCTCTGAACACAACTAAGTCATATGCCCGATCAGCCAGTTTGCGCATAACTTCCAAATAATCACTTGTAATTAATCGATAGCGATTCGGTGCAATATCTGCATCAATCAAAACTTGTTTGGCAATTTGGATATGTTGAACCTCTGGATCAATAGTTGTAATCACTCCCGAGCTCATAATGCCTTTCAGTAACCAGAGAGTTCCGACGCCAGAGCCCGTTCCGATTTCTACGACCGATTGCGCAGAAAGTAGTGAAGCTACAAAACGAAGATATGCGCCAGATCCGGGGGTTGCATCTATGACACCAAGTTCGATTCCCTTTTCGCGAGCAAGAACCTGATGTGGATCTTCTGGAATATAACTATCTGAGAATTGCGCTGCATCAAATTTCACTTAAATGTTCCAATCCATTCAAGGAGTAAACGCACTCCCCAACCGGTGCCACCTTTTGGATTTTCACCAGAGTCTG
>JACCDX010179699.1_pt1 | contig 34960 bp, 40 predicted proteins | sample 7449681 | NCBI WGS metagenome assembly JACCDX01 (sample SAMN15323450, study PRJNA562643) | freshwater metagenome | isolation source: river surface water | place: USA:Blue River Watershed | collected 2017-08-18
ATTTTATTAACTCTCTCGGTGGTCCAATAATTACTTTGCTGTTTTTCTTCTGCCATAATTAAAATAGATCTTCGTCAAGTTCGATCTTTGCCTCATCTTCTTTCATCTGTTTCAATTCATCTTCCGGGGTAATAAGATCTTTCATTTTAGGATCGATTAAGTTTTTATCTGGTCCCTCAACAATTTGTGCTTTTTTCACTATAACCTCCGTCTTAATTACATTCTGTAATCCTTCCATCAGATTTTTGTTCCCTCTGACTTTAACTGATCCGCCCTCACCATTTATACCTGGTATAGTAACCGGATTTCCATCATCGTCGGTCATTAAAGGTTTTTGTGTATTGTCTGAATTTTTAGCTTCTGTGTTTAATCCTTTGTAGGTCTTTTCCATTTCTGCTAAATAAGCTTGGAATTTTGAAGGCATTTGCATTAATTGATTTTGCATCTGTGCAAGAACCTCAAAATTTCTAGCTTGGTATTGTCCACCAGCATCTATTTCATCTAGCATTTTAGTAACAGCATGTTGTGCAGTTCTTATTTGAAATGCCATTGTTGATATACTTAATGCATCAATCTTAGCTCTAAAATGAACATAATCATTTTCGTCTATAATATCAGTGTCCATATAGAACTTAATCAAAGAGCTTAGAATACTCTTCGATTCAGTTTCAACTTCAGTCTTTAAGGTATCAAAATTCATAACCCTAACAGGTTTCATCGGAGGAATATCGGGTGATCCTAATCCGTCTAATGTCTCGTTATTAAAAATAAGATCCTCAAGCTCCTGTTTTTTCTTCAATGCATCTTCTTTACTAAGATTCATTGATTTATTTTTCGGTGGTCTTCTTGGCATAAATTTATCTGTTTTTAGCTATTTTAGGAAGTTTAAGAACAGGTTTAGCATTATCGATAATTATTGCTAATTGGGAATCACCAACTACGTTTTGATTTAGAATAGCAGATTGCTTTTCTTTTTCAATCATGTTTTGGAAAATTCTTAAATTAGTCAAATACAAAGGACTTCCTAATACTTTGTATGAATTATTATCAGTCTTCCAGGTCTCTACCTGATTGCTTTGTTCTATGTCTGAAGGTATTTCATACATATATTTTTGTGAAATAAGTCCTTCTTTAAAATGAACAATTCCCAGATCGGAAGTTTGTGCATCTGGATTTTCTGGGTCGTAAAGCATTTGCCAAACGTTCACAGAGTATTGTTTAAATATGTTTGAGAAATTAAAGACAAATCCGTACCAGTCATCTAAAGTGGGTATAAATTGACCTATTGTTGAATTTGTGCCTGCTCCAAAAGGAGATAGTATTTCAAGATCATTAATTAATATTCTAAAAGATCCGGTTTGAAGATACTCAGTACTTGTGGTTGATACATTGGATCCGGACCAAATCATTTGGATTGATATTCCTTGCCCGTCTTTCCTTCCGTATATTAAATTTCTTGCCTGTGCTTTTTGGAATTTCCAGGTAGCAATAGATCCTGTTATCGGAGATCCATTATCAGAAACTTTAAAAGAATACTGATCCGGTATACTTATAATTTTAAATCCACCAGATCTTGCAGAATCCGCAAAAACTGAAACGTATCCATCAGCCATTGTTAGTTTGTGTGGGGTTGCTGAAGAATATGTTATAGTTCCATTTCCTTGGGTGTAAGATGATATCTGTAGTTTTGCCGAAGGTCTATTTACTAGCTTCGTTTTGTCTATATAATTTCTAACTTTAAACCAACAAGTGAATGATAGCTCATCATTTTCGCCCATAATAGGCAAAGATTTATACCTTACAGCTTCTCTTTGTTCTTCCGTCTTTGATGTTGATTGTGGATCATCATAAAGATATCTTTCTAAATCGTAATAACTATTAAATACTATAGTATAATTATTATTAAGATCAAATTCGATAATAGGTAAATAATGATCTATATAAGATCTTGTAGGATCTTCATTTCTTCTTTGTGATGAAACAAAATATTGCTGTTTTTTCGTTACCTTTTCTATTTCATCTTGGGTTTCTTCTCCAAAAAGATCTTTTGTATTTACTGTGTAATCGTGCAATTCTTTTTCTGCAACTTGATTGATAAATTGGGTGTTTTGCTTAACCTCATATTTCATCAATTGACACTTAAAGAATACCGGATATAGATTAAAATCTCTATGTAAATATGTTGATTCTATTTGATAGATCCTATTTGTTAGCGGAAAGAAAATAATATCTCTTTTTCTGGGCGCTGCTCCTTTTCCAAATATGCTCTCAAAATATTTTCTATCGATGTGAATCTCTAAAGGCTGTTCAAATTGAATACCAAATGTGTCATATATTGGCTTGTTGTCTGGGAAATTATTTCCAGGAACCATAACTTTCACACACTTTTCTGCAACAACATCAAAAAGACTATACTCTTTTAGTACTACGTCTTTACCTCTTCCGTTAGGCTGAATTGAATAATAATTTACCTCGTGACCGAAAAGTTCGTTCACTGTTCTACTCAGATCCTGATAAACATTTATTCCCCTATTTACGTCATAAGGTTTAAATAATTTATCAGCGCAGTTCTGGTTAAAGATAACAGATTTTGTATAAAGTTCTTTAGAACAAAGAACAGCAGGTTTACTTACTAAATCTCTGTAATCTATCTCTTTATATTGAAGATCAAGGTCAAAATTTTCTAAAACTATCCAGGTATTTAAATTAGTTCCTTCTGTAAAGTATGGACTAGCATCTTCGTCGGACTGAGCAGTAAACTTAAATTCAACATAGAAATTATTAGCAGGGTCTAATTGAATTGCATCCACATTTTCCTGTGTCAGAGGCATCCATAAAGACCAATTACTGTTGTTTATACTCCATCTAAATTCTTTTAGTAAATAGCTAGAATTGTCAACCTCTCCTGAAGTTTCTATAATCCACCCCCTAAACCTGGTAACGTCTTTAAATGCGGAATTATAGCTAATTATTCTATAGTTTCCTATGCTCGAAAAAATAATAGGATCTGTCATTGTTCCTATATATCAGTGAAAAAAATCACTGACCCGATAAGATAGTAATTATTTAATAATGCGATCAGAAAGAACGTCAAAACCCTGAAGAATTGTTGAGTTGTCTGGAGGTACTACACCTATTTCAGTTATAACCCTAATTCCACCCTGCATCAAATTACCTCTAAATCTCTCAGTAGAAACGTCTATTTGAGGAAGATAAGTCTCTGCATTTACTGTTAAACTTAGAGTTATTCCCTCGCCTCTTGTGCTTCCATAGCTAAAAGTAAACTGGTTTGGGGTTTTTTCTGCTACTTGATCGGGTAAAGATACCTGAACTGGCACTCTAAATCCGTTGTATTCGAAGTAATAAACAAAGTTTTTAAATAGAACCTCAATAACTCTTGCTTGGATTTTCATAGCATCAGTATTGGTGTCAACCTTAATTTTTAAGTTAAATGATGCTTCTAAAGGAATTGGTGTTAAATAAGCAGAATATGCTCTCATTTCAGATCCCCCTGTATCTTGCATTATCTCCTTTTCGTATGTTCCTCTTACATACTTATTAGTTGACGATGCAGTGTTTATTCTGGAGGTTGAATATTCTAAAATACCTCTTGGAATAACGTCGTAATTACCCTCCGCAAATGCTGGATTACCATCGCAATCACCATAATTAAGATAGAAATCTTGCAGAAAAGACTCGTCCCCTGCTAAGGAATAGAAAAACGGGATATAAATCTCTTGAATTTTTCCGGCTGATGTTGTTTGAAAGTATGTTATTTTTTCGTTCAGGGATTTTAACATACCTATAATCATTCCTCTAAAGAAAATATCATCACTGTTAAATTTGTCTAAAAAATTCATATGTTTATTTTACTATTCTACTATCTTCAACCTTAACATCAATCACCGGTAATTCATCATATTTAAAATAAATAGGCTGATTTTTTTGGTTGGTATATTTAGGATGAATAAATCCCTCCTTTTTATAAGAATCGTCCGACATTGCATAAACTCTAGTAACGTATTCGTCGGTCAAGTAATCTTTACCTCTTTGTTCTGTTACTGGATTTTCGAACTTATAAACAAAAAACTCGCTCAGCGATATCTGAGAAAGAGTCCTTTTATTGTTTTTAGTAACAAAAAAATAGGAGTATTTTTCTATATCGTTTCTTGATGATAGTGCCATACCCCTATATATTGAAAAACATTAAACCTTCTCTATGAGTAGATCTGAGAAATTATTCCTTTTTTGAATCTCCATCTTGTAATCGAAGATTTCAGTAGGCATTGGAGCGTGATTAATAACAAACACATTTAGACCAAGATCGTCACAGATCTTTCTTAGGGTATTTAGTATGGTGTACACCCCGTCTGGATCGACAGAGCTGAATATCTCATCTAGAAATAGAAGATTTATACTGCTAAATCTTATTTTCATCAATTTAATTACTGAAAGTAAAACAGCAAAATCAACCTTTTTCATTTCGCCAGTGCTAAGGGTTGAAGTTGATATTTCTTCCCCCATATGAACAACGGATGCATTAAAATCCTCATCAAATGTCACAGTGTATGGAAGATGTAAAGACCCCATTAATTCTGAGATGTTTCCATTTAGAGAGGGAAGAATAGTTCTTAGAGCTAATTGTTTAACTCCTTTTTCTCCAAGTATATCTTCTATTTTCTTGATCCACTCTGATTTCTTCTCTTCTTTAACTCTTTCCTGTGAAAATTCTTGGATGCTTTCTCTAGTGTCCTCTGAAATCTTTTTTAAAGAATCTAATCCCTGTACTGCTGATGCTGATTTTAATTTTTTAAGTTCCTCTTTGGTTGAATTGATATTCACCATGATCTTATTCCCCTTATCTGTTATTGAAGATTTCTCTCTTTTAGTCGAAGTCTCTTTTTCTAAGGCTTCTTCATAATCTTTTTGATATGATTCCACACTGTCTTCAAAATCTTTGAGCTGTTTGTTAAGATCGTCTTTTAAACTTTGATGGAATGCCCCAGAAAGATCTGTTGTGCAAGTTGGACATTTATCATTCTCATAAAGTCTAATCTTTTGCTCGACTGTTCTTTTAGATTCTTTTGCTGTTGTTAAAGCTCTATAAGCAGCTTTTACCTGTCCAGAGATTTCAGCTTCTAATTCGTTGAATTTAGAGACTTTCTGTTTGTGTATTTCTAATAAGGAAGAAAATTTAGAAATTTTGTCTTCTAAGTCATCAATCTTATCTTTAGAGTCTTCTTTTATTTTTTCTGATAAGGATTGTAATTCATCTTGCGTTCTAGAAAGAGTTCTTGTAAGACCATCGATTTCACCATTCAATCTTGCCATGTTTTCTTTGATGGCTTTAGATTCTTCCTTCAGAAGATCTCTCATTTCATTGATTACATAAAATCCAAATATTTTATCAATAATAGATTTCTTATCAGCAGAAGACATTTTAAGAAAGCTCTTAAAATCATTAATTGACAGGGAAATAGTATTATTAAAAACGTAGTTTGGAATTTGAATAATATCATCGGTCAAATAATCTTGAACTGATCTTGATCCTGCTTTATCGTACAAAGTTCCATTCACATAAAGATTAAAAAGCGAAGGATCTATTCCTCTTTCTACACTATATTCTTCGCCATTAGAAATGAATGTGATTCTAACCCATGCATTTCCGTTGATCCTGTTAGGAATGTCTTTTAGTTTCTTGCCATCAAGTTTTCCGTATAATCCATAAGTTATAACATCAGAAATGGTTGATTTTCCTGCACCATTTTCACCAACAACTAAGTATAAACCTGTATTTTCGTCGAAAGTTAATATCTGAATCTTATTTCCATAAGATGCAAAATTTCTCCATTCTATTTTAGTTAATCTCATGCTTCTGCTTCTTTATCGGTTGTTCTTTTATATAATACCCTGATAGTTTTTTTCATCTTATCTTTAACCTCTTCCGGCTCGTCTAAAGCGTTAATGTACTCATCTGCAAAATCAACAATTGAGAAATTCTTGCCGTCAAGATTAAAAAGTGCTTCTTCTAAATTCTGATCTGTACCTTCGATCTCCTTGATCGGCGTAAAGGTGGTTTTAAGCTGCGTAGTGACCATTTCAGTTAATACCCCTAATGAAGCTTTGACTGCTAACTTAGGATCGATTAGAACGTCAACAAAGTTGTTTCTAAACAAGTCTTCTAATTCAGAAGGTGTTTTTTCTAGAACTTGATCAAACCCTATTTTGATGAATTTAGGAGAAAAGTTATTTTCGAAAAGGGTCTCTTCGTTAGTTTCAAGATCTAAAAGCATAATAGCTTTTCTATTATCCATGTCAGATCTTGTTAATTGATAGGGAGATCCTAACATTCTTACTTTTCCAAAATTCTGTGAATAATGAATATGGCCAGAATAAACACGGTCAAAATTTTCCAATTTGTTATATCCTATTCCATCTTCGATCTTGGTGAATTTATTAAAACTTAATCCTCTAATGTCGGAGTGACAGAAAAGATAATCATGTTTTTCAGTTTCTGCCAAAAGTTCAACAGCATCTTCTTCCGTTGCTCTCCATGGCATCATAAATGCTTTTCTTTTCCCGAATGTGATAGTAAGAGGATCTTCAAAAATATGAATCCTTGGGATCCATTTAAGAGATGCTAATGAATTAATCTCGTTAGATTCTTTAGAATAGATGTCATGATTACCGACAATAACATAAACACCGTCTTCAAATACCTTGGAAAGCTCTCCAAATATTTCAACGCAAAGATTTAATACCTTTAAATTTATACTTTGTCTCGAATCGTAAACATCCCCAAGATGTAGTAATACATCGCCGGGTTTATATTCTTTTTTTACCTTTGGTATAAACCATTCAAAAAAATATTTTCTCATGATTTGTATCCATTCTTCCGAGCTATTTCTGACACCTAAGTGTGTGTCAGTTATAATCCATAATCTTTTTGCATTTGATATATTCATTCTAGAATATTTTCTTGATCTTCTTTTTGGATACTATTCCAAATTTCTGATCCATTTCGTTAACTATAATTTCTTTATATTTCATATGAATCAATTCATATGCTTTTAAATAACCAACATTCATAAAATCACAGATTGAAACGAATTTCTCAACCATTGTGAATTCTGTTGTTTCCATTTCTTCTAATAGATCCTGAAATAAAAAAGGTATCAGATCTTTTGGTATTTTTTTATTTGGTCCTAATGCACACCATCTTGATTTGTGAAATATGTCATAAACAAGATCATTTAGTGCTGAAAGATGTAAATAATCTTCATCATCTTCATCTTTAGATGCTTTAAATGATCTATAATCCTTTGAGGTGTCCTCTATTTGTAAATATTCTGCATATGAAGGATCTATTGGTATTGCTTCTGTTTCTGGTACTTCTACCTCCTCTATTAACTTCTTTTGTTTCATTAATTTTCATTCATTATTTGGGAGTTGGGATCCTCTGTGATCCTCATATGACTATAGTCAACTATAAATTTTTTATATGAATTTTTATACCCTTCGTCTCTGTTTGCCAATACCTTAATCTTGTATTCATTATTAGAATACATTAAAGGATCTTGAATAATACCAAACATACCATCAACTGTTGCAACTAATCCTGATGATTCAGATGCTGAATTCATAGAAAGATCCGTTGCATCAAATTCTGATTGTTTAGTTTGTGTTGCAGTAACAATAGCCCATTGATTTCTTTGACCCATTGCTCTTAGATCCTCTGCGATTTGTTTAATCTTCATGTAGGTGTTTTCACTGTTTGGATTTCTCCAGTTCTTCATGATGTTAATATAATCGATAACTACTATCTTAAATTTAATACCTTTGACTTCCTCTACTTTTCTTAACCATTTTTCAACATCCAAAACTGATGCCTGACTAGTTCCGAATTCTTTAATATAAAGCTGACCAGGAATTGAAAGATTATCAAATGCCATATTTCTGATCTTCTTCTTTATTATTTCCCCATCTTCAGTTGCGCTATTATAATCGGACATTTTAATCCCTAAGAGGTTAGCACCTACTCTTTTCATATATTTTCTATCACCAAGTTCCAATGTGATAATAGCAACATTGTTTGATGCTCTAATCGCTTGAGCTGCAATGTTTCCCAACCATAAGGTTTTACCTACTTTGGGTTGTCCAAGAAAAACGTAAAGGTTCTTTGCAGCAAATCCTCCACCTAGAACAAGATCTATAAAATCATATCCGGAAGAGAATGTGCTTGATCTAGGTTGTTTGTGGTTGTCTGGATCAGTAAAATCTAATCCAAGATCAAACGAGAAATCCAAGCTGTTTCTTTCGTTAACAATGGTTTTAAAAGTGTTAACTACATCTTTGATATTTTCTGGACTAACCTCTGTGGATTTGATGTATGTGATCGCATCCATCGCACTTTGCTCAAGATTTTTCCATTCTATCCACGATTCTGTATTTTCTCTTAACCATTCAGGATCATACTCATTTAGATTAATATCAAAAATTGTATCAATCTGGGATTCTGGTAATTTATCCCCAAGTTTTAACATCTTCACTATCTCCTTCACTTGCTGGGTTGAAGGTATTTGAGAATATTTCTTCCAGAAAGATTTTACAATCTTAAATGCCTCTTGATATCTGATGTCTTTGAAAAAGGAGGGTTTTGCTGATTCCACATAAATTGGATCAGATACTATACTACAAAACCAAACGTTTTCTAAATGAGAATTTACCATTTTTAATAATGTGGATTATCTTTGATTCTATAAACGATTTTATTACCGGACTTAGATTTTTGCTGCTCGAATGATCCGTTTTCGATCAGGGATTTTACTATTTCTCCATGTTTCTTATTTTCCCAATCTGCTGGAAAAAAAGAATTGAATGTTTGTTCTGAGAATTCACCTTGAGGTCTGCCATCTCTGATCAAATAGCTATTCAATTCAAAGATGACATCCTCGATAGTTGGATATGCTGGAAGTTCTTTCCAAATACCCATATGATATTTCATTTTTAATTTATTCTTGTCCATCTTCCTCTGTTTCTTCTTCCTCCCCGTTGATAACAGCATCTAATTCGTTCATGTCGAATAGATCAGGCAATAAGAAATGTGGTTTAATTGCTTTCTCGTCGATTTTTCTTAATACCTCTTCAGTGAAAACCTCTGGCGTAAATAATTGAGAAGAGAAAATAGATTTGCCTAAGTGAGCAATTGCCCATTTGGTAGAAGAAGCACTTGGCGTAAATTCCAATTCACCGGTCTTTTTGTCTACTTCCAATTTTCCTCTTTCGATGCCGCAAATGTCCCAAGAAACAAATTCTTCCAGTCCAACGTATGGATTCATACCATTAATGAACGAAATATGGAATTTAGTAGGATATGGTCTAGTAAATCTAGTTTTCTTTGGGGTTGATGTAACGATAATACCAGTTTTCTTATCGTTGCTGTCTTTAAGCTGCGCTTTGGATAACATGATAACGTTACTCATAGAGAAAATAGGTCCATCACCACCGGAAGCTTCTTTGGTTGTCATAAAACTACCGATCCCTGCGGTAGTTGTGTGGTTGGTACAAATTAAAGGAATTCTAACACCTGTTAGGTCTAAAGTAATTTCTCTAAATAAACCTCTCATTTCTTTAGATCTAATACCCATGTCCATTGCTGTTTTACCTTTCAGTGCATCAGCAGATTCTTTCATCGTAGTAAGCATTCCCAAAGAATCTAAAACTAATAGAATTTTAGGATCTGCACCATCTTTTCTAGCTTTTTTGATTTGATCTACTAGATTAGCAACAAATATCTTAAAGTCAGAAATAGATTTAATTGGTTGGTATCTAACTGTGTTTGTGTCTATACCGAATTTTTTTGCCATCGATCTATCAATAGCTCCTTCTGTGTCACAGTATATTACGTTATATCCTTGCTTTTGTGATTCCCTCACAATATTCATACAAAGGAAACTCTTACCTGTTTGAGGATCTCCCGCAATACCCATTGAACGATTATTAGCTACTCCCCCGAAAAGACTTCCGGAAAGTTGAGCATTTAGAACGTAATTCCCAGTTCCTATCCATTCAGTAACTTCGGAGAATTCGTTTTCTTCCAAAATAGACCCTGCTTCAAAGCCTTCTATTTTAGAAAGCTGCTTGTCTAAATCCAGAAAAGAGAATTCTTTTTTAGATGTTGATTTTTCTTTAGCCATAATTTCTTAATTGTTTGGTTATTATAGACTCTAGACTGATTAGATTTCCGATTTTATCTAATCATTTTACCTTACCCCACAAAAAAAGCAGGTATAAACCTGCTTTTTTAAAGATTTAACCAGATTATTTATTTTCTACTGTGCTATCCGCTGGGATTTGAGCAGTTGTTGAATCTGTTGCCGATACTGCAGAGGAATCAACTTGAGCAGCTGTTGAGTCTGCTGTTGCCTCTGTGTTGGATCCGTTTCCGCATGCTGTTAATGCTAAAACTGATAAAATTGCTAATGCTTTTTTCATAATTGTTTTTTTAATTTGAGTATTATATATCTTTTTCAAGACCTTGTTTCATCTGCAAAGTTCATTAGCAACGCTAATTGCTATCAAAGTTTCTGGTTTTATTGCATAGTTATAGCCTAGGCTCTCCATGTATCCGATAGCTGTCTTTACAATCATATTAGATTTATGTTTTGGATTATTGTTATAATCTAAATCTATCTGATGTATGTTAATACCTCCTTCTATTCGAAGGTAACCCGCTACATCGATAGATCTTTGTAGTTCTCCCCAAAGTTTTGTCCAAAGATCTTTAACTTTAGGAACTACTTCTCTTTTATAAATTACGTGTGCTCCCCTATTTTCATATCTAAAAACCACAGTAATAACATAGATTGTTTTGTTAGCATAGCTTTGACTGTCGCACCCAACATAAATCTTTGTTTCTGGCTTTTTTTCAAGGACGGATCTAACATATTCTAGGAGGTCCACAGTTTCCTCACTGCCTATTTTCTTAAATGTTCTGACGGACATCTATTTCTTCGTAAATTCATTCTGAAAGATGTGACCGGCAACAAACCATTGGGATTCATCATCATTCTTTTTCAGAAAGAAAGTTGCCTCACTTATTTGGCCAATTAGAGTGTATTCATCATTTTCGTGAATGAATGTTGCATCTAGATCTGCCATTTTATAAGGCCATTTCCAAATAAACTTGGTTGCATTTCTTTCAAAATACTCACGATAATACTTTTGAAGGTCTTTTTCGATATTCTTGACTTTTCTAAAATTGCGATCTTTCATTGTTATTTCTATTTAACTTATTATACAATAAAAAAGCCCCGGGGTTTCCGAGGCTTTTAAATATTAGTTAAAAAAATTAATCTTTGTACTTGTAATAGTTAAATACTTCCTCAACATCATCAGCTGATGTAGTAATATGATCTACGCACCATTGTTCAACTTTTCCAGATGCTTGAACCATTCCAATTAATTGGTTTGCATGATCTGCTATCTTTTTAAGATTTGTTATTACCATGTAAGGTCTTGGAGCATTTGCTTCAACTTCTAATTGACCAGGAACCTCTGCAGAAAATGTGTCGGTGTCAGGAGCAGCCATGTCAAAATCATCACCACCTTCAGTTTCTTCATCCGGTAATTCCATTTGATCCATATCTAATTCTGGTTCATCACCAGCTTCTTGGGTTGCTTTGGAGAGTCTATCTTTTTTGTAATCCTCCATTTGTTTTAAATTCTGCATAAGAATACTTTATATTTCTTTACGACTTATATATTCTCAATCTCTATAAATTCCTATAAAAATCAAGATATTTGTCCGCATTTTTTTAAAACTGAGATAATTTTAGCACATTTCTCATATTCTTCCCTGTCAGAAAAGTGCTCGATCATCTCTTTTATAATCTCATGGGTTCCCTCCATTTTTAGGATTTTTACAGGATTTCCCTCAATAAGGGACCTAAAAAGATCATTAAATGCTAATTCGGAAAGATCATCGAAATTATCTATAGATTCCAGATCCTCGTTTATTCTATTAAAATTATCCATATTATTATTTTAGGATTCAAATGTATGAAATCCACCCGCATTTAAAAAATGTTTCACAAAAAACCCACCAATAAGGTGGGTCCTTTGTCACGAGTTAAAACTATTTAGAATTTATTACCGCAGGTTGGACAGAATTTCCAATCCTGCTTATTTCTGGTACCGCATTCTGTGCAGTATGATCTGATTTCTTTAGCTTCTATATTCTTTTGAGAGATTGGTAAAATTTGGTACTCAACCACATTTGAAGAATAAGGATTGAAGTTACCTTGGCCGTTTTGAAAATCTTGATCTGATCTAGATCCTGCTTCTACCCTTCCAGTCTCTAGAGAATCTGCTCTTTTACTTTTCTTTATTGGAGTAGTATCTAGAGATCCAGCTATAGAAGAATTGGAGACCCCCGAAGTTAATGTAAAACTACTACCCGTCGTATTTAAATTTGAATTATAGAATGTATTAGTATACGTAATAGGATTTGCGAGGGTAGTCCAAGTTGTTCCTGTTGAGATTGTCCCTGTATATGTTCTAGGATAAGGGAGACATTCATCATAAAATTCAATTTTAACTAAACCATTATTAGCAATGGCTTCTTTAACCTCCTGGGAATTATTTACCTTGTAGGTTGAGAATTTTAATTTATCTGGCGAATCTAAGAATCTCTCTAAAAAAATTCTTTGCCCTGGATTGAGAATAATACCTCTTTCCGAGATTCTTTTTCCATTGATGCTAATCTTAGCTAATACTGGGGATGTTTTTGGATTGAATAATTCGATTTCGAATTCGTCACCATCATTAAGATATACTTGATCTTTTGATGATGGATAAACCTTTAGACGGTTTTTCTTTTTTGTAATTTGGGCAACACAAGGCTTGCTTGTTGTCCACCCACTTGTTGAAGTGATGTACATGATTTTTTCACTTATATTTAGCAACTTCCTTCGTGTCCCTCGTGAAGACACTCCAAGGCCGGTAGACCCGGAAGCAACTTAGAGTAAGCCTCTAAATCACCATTATATATTATCTTGTGGAATTTTTGTTTCAAATCCCCGATTGGGAAACTGAAATTATCTGTTGATGTACCCTGCCTAAAGAAGAAGTTAATTTGGAATTTATTTTTCTTTCCACTTCTCTTTTTCTTGATTCTAGATGATTTAAGAATCTTTTAGTTAGATCGTATGTAATAACTGTAGGGATTGAAATATCATAAGAATATAATCCGTTTGTTACTATAACTCTATCACTTTCTATTCTACAAATTAATTCTTTATATTCTATAAAGAATGTTCCAGAGATTACTGAATATACTAATTTAGAATCTGGATTTGACATTAGATAGTTAGTTATCTCTACTATCTTAGTTTGATTTTCTTTAAGAGCTAAAATAGATTTTTTTAACTCCGATTTTCTTCTTTTACTCAGATATCTCTTTATCCGGTACCAAATTATGGACTTGATTTTCTTCATTATCTTTTTCCTCTGTGGTTAGTAAATAATCTAAAACTTCTTTCCATGTTGGAAATTTTCCTGTTCCAAAATGTATATGCTCACCTTCAAAGTCTGCAACGCCATTAGCAATTCTATCATCGATTAAATAACTGCCTTTTAATAGACCTTTATTGTGAGAAAGTATTAATTTTTTATTTGCGCTTTTTCCTAAAAATTTTTGGACCCAAACTCTCTTATCTGTCCATGCCTCAATGTTTGACCACATAGCTGTCGAAAGAATATATGTGTCATATTTTTCTTGCAATGCATGCCACGCTTCAATAGCTCCTGGAATAGGATCAAGATCTTTAAAAGCAAGTGTGTGATTAAATGCCTGGAATTGGTTAATTCCTTTTGACATTAGTTTTTCGTGTCTCTTATCAAAATCGCAAAGGACTCCATCCATGTCTATATAGACTACAGGCTTTCCAGTTTTTAAAGATGCTCTAAGATATGCTGGGCTATTATTCATCATTGTCTATTTTTAATCCTTTATGTGATTCGTAATCTACAAAATCTACGTTATTATCTCCGATATCATGAAGAACAAAAACTTCGTCATGCATTCCCCTTGCAACACCTAAAAATCCACACCCTTCGCAGATGTGCCCAGATTCATAATAACCAGGTTCCAAAGATTCCCAGATTTTATAAACATCTATATCCGGTTCCGGAAATCCCATTTCTACTGAACATTTGTTACAAAAATCTGCCATTTTTCCTATAGTTTAGACGTAAATATAAAAAGATCTTACGTGTTATAAAAATGAGTCTACTTTTTCTTTAGCAATACCTTTTCGTGTTTGAAAGCGTGTAATGATGTTATATGCATCGTATACATCCCAGGTTTCACGTCATTCCAAGAATCTGGATCTTTCTCTCTTAATTTTTCTAACACCCAAATAGCTTTTCTACATGCTAAATAGATGTCGTCCCTGAAATGCCTAAAGAAGTCACATGATCTAATATAGTAAACTATATGTAAATAATTATGCCTTCTGATGAAATGATAACCTATTGTACAAGGAACTCTTTCTCCGTTAGCACCTCCGGTATCTTCAGGAAACCAAATAGGTAAAAATGCTTGCCTGGTAAAAGGCTCTTTAGCTAGAAGATCTATGACATCCCCAAAATCACCGTAATTAAATCTAACTCCCTTGTGTGGTTCATCTTCTATGCTTTTTTCCGCATATTTAGGCCAGATCCTTTCTGGATATGTGTGGGAGAATTTAGCGGTTCCCCCGAACTCTGCATTATTCTTCTGTGCAAAAGGCCACCAATTATGGGAAGGAGGGGGATTTAATGGTAATCCTCCAACTCTTTCTTCGAAGTGATCGTTAGCCCATGGAAGATTTGGTTTAATCTGTTCGACTAGGGTAGGTAGATCTTCTACCATTGTACAGGTAAAAGAATGATTAAGGATCTCAATCATGGCGAATTTATCGTCATGTTTTATGTCCTTACCCTGCCACTTCTCAGTGTGAACTTCATAGCAGAGGTCGTGCATTTTTTCCTTAGTCCAATTAATTGCTGCATCAAATTTTCCAAAAGCCTTCATTGTTGTGTGATATTTCTTTTATTTCTATACCCAAACCTTAATAATATTTCATTATTAAGCGGTTTTATTTTCCGATATATAAAAATAATGAATGAATTAGACCCAGTTTGGAAAATTGCCCAGAAAACACAAGACCCCGAAATTGATGATTTTACCCCGAAAGAGCTTATAAGTGAACTGGAATATCATTTTAGAAATCCTGAATGCGGCAGGCCTTTGTTAATATGGGGAGCTCCTGGTATAGGTAAAACGTCTATAGTGAAATCTTTTGGACTTGAAAACAAGAACGTTCCTGTAATAGAAGTTATCCTTAGCTTAATGGAACCCACCGATGTAGCAGGTCTTCCTGGAATACTCCCTGACGAAAAAGATCCTAATGTAAAAAGATCTATAAATTATCTTCCCAATATATGGCCAATAGATAATGGGGATAAAGAAATTGAAGATGAAAACGGAAAAAAGATCTTAGTAGAGGGGAAGGGCGGAATAATATTTCTTGACGAAATAAACAGAGCTCATCCATCTGTACAAGCAGCAATGCTTAAGGTTATCTTTGACCGAGAAATAGCAGGGGCAAATTATAAAATTCCGAGTAAATGGTTGATAGTTGCAGCTGCTAATAGGCAGGAAGATGAACCTGGTGGATCTATAAAACCAATGAGTTTTGCTTTAGCAAACAGATTTGCCCAGGTCAATCTTATTTCAGATCCTGCTAATTGGGTAGAATGGGCAAGGTCTAAAAGCCTAGATGATGATGTTATTTCTTTTGTTGAATTGATGCAAGAATATTTTTATGTGACCCCAGAATCTATCTCAACTATCGATACAACCATGGGGGTAACACCTAGATCGTGGGATTATGCAGCAAGAGAATATCAAGAAAGAAAAAACATTAAATCTGATGGTGCATTAACCGCCAAAGAAATTAATAAAATATTCAATAAACATCTCGGTAAGAAAATATCGTCAATCATAACGGATTTTATAGAAACAACTAAAGTGTGGCCGATTGAAAGAATATCTAAAATATTCAACGATCCTAAAGATCCAGATCTATCTTTGCCTGTCCTTGAATCCGGAAATTATGATCTTAGAAAATCGTATGCAGTAATGTATATGATATCAAAATACAAAAATGGAGAAATCCTTACTAAAGAAGAATTTATAAATCTTATTAAATATCTAATAGACGTAAATTCAGGAGAGATATCAATGAGCGGTTTAAATCTGGTAAAAAGAGTTCATCCTGAGATCAAGAAGTATCTTAGCGATGTTAGCCTCGAAAAGTATGTTACCCCGTTTGTAACTAAGTATAAAGGATTTATGAGGGATATTTAATCGTCTAAAATGAATAAAATAAGTAAAGAAGATTACGAAAGATCGGTCACTAAGATCAAAAGATGTGCATCAAAGATTTTAATGAAAGGAGGATTTTTTGGAAATTTTCTTTCGGAAATTCCGATTGCATCCTCCGACGAATGTAAATTATTCTCTACCGATGGATCGATCTTTATATTTAATCCTTCTAATTGTGCATCATTATCCGATGAAGAAATAGTGTGGTCTATTAATCAGGGAATAATTCATTTGGCATTGCAGCATTTTGATCGGAAATCAGACAAAGAATTTGATATGTGGAATCAGGCTTGTGATATAGTTTCAGATCTTTATCTTGAAGGAATTTGTAAATCATTTCTGCGTGAAGAATTCAAGAATGGTAGATTTGCAAATAAATCCGCTGAAGAAATATACGAGGACATTAAAAATGGCAAAATTCAATACTTAGAAAAATATCAATCTAATTGTGACGTATTAAGTCCGGGAGAAATAGGAGAAGAATCGATTAATGATGTTATTATCGGGAACGTTGACAAAGGACAGAGAAAAAAAGACCAGGTAAATAATCCAATTTATAATTCAGATAGAAGAGAAGATGGATCAAATAATGATGAAGGGGATTTAATAAAATCAAATTCATCGGAGGGAAATTGGGAAATTAATGAAGAAGAAAAAATTGAATGGAGCAATGAAATAAAAAAATCAGAGTCAAGAAGGAGAGAAGTTATAGAGAGAATAAAAGAGATTACTGAAAGGTCTGCAAATAAAGGGACAGGAAATGGGGGTACTTCTCCAGCATTGAGAAGGTTTGTTGATAATTTAATGAATCCTCAAATAGATTGGAGAAAAACTTTACGAAGATACACATCAGAAATGGAGGAAGACCCTTCAGTCTATAAGATACCAAACAGAAGGCATATTTTTCACGATCTTTACTTACCCGGACTTAAAGGAAAGGAACAAGGACTTGGAACTGTCGCAATAGCAATTGATACCTCAGGAAGTATAGGACAAGATGAATATAATTCTTTTATAGAAGAAACAAGAAGCGTATTAAAGTCCTTTCAACCAAAAGAAATATATATTATTTATTGTAGTGATGGAATAGAGCCACCTTCCGGCGATATTGATAGACTAAAATCTCCAAACCAAATTCTAGATCAGGAGAAACAAAGATCTACCGGTGGAAACGAAGGAGGATTTGATCCGCCCATAAAATGGGTAGAAAAAAATCTAATTAAAAAAGGCAAGGATCTAGCATGTATGATATATTTTACGGATGGTGGTGCCGAAGATCCGGAAAAACCAAATTGGCACAAAAAAATAATCTGGGCATTAACTACTGACCGTAGAATGCCTTTCGGTAAACATATAAATGTTCCGATTAATAAATTAAAAACAAACAAATGAAAAAAATTCTAGCATTATTATTAATTACGACACTATCGATTGGTGTTAATGCACAGGATACAGTTAGAGTAAAAAATCAAGTTTTTGAAATTCTTTATTCCCAAAATTTAGAGCAACCTGTATGGATCAAATATAAATCTACTAACAGACCTACGAACGTAAATAGAGGATCCATGGACTTTTACAAAGAGCCAAACATTAAAACATCGGATGCAGACGATTACAGATCAAACGTATATGATAAAGGACACGGAGCTCCTGCTGCAACATTTTCAGATAATGAAGTAAATCTCAAGCAAACTTTTTCATACCTAAACAGTATACTACAGAATCAGTATTTAAATAGAGGAGAATGGAGACTTCTTGAGGAACAAATTCGTAAATGGGACGATGCTGAAAATATCACAGTTATAATTAATTTATTGTTTGATAATCCAGTAAAAAGAGTTGCTACGAATGCTGCTATTCCTTCAACATTAAAAGAGCACATTTATTTTGAAAAACAGAAGAAGTGGAAATGTTTTTCCTTCCCTAACGAAAAACCTTTAGTTGAGTGGGAAAAATCTGAAATTAAATGCTCAGATAAAGAAATGCATTCTAAGTAAAAATAATCTAGCATAAAAATAAAAACCTAGACCTAAAAGATCTGGGTTTTTTAGTGCTGGCCAGGAAGGATTCGAACCTTCATGCGGCAATTCAATAAATGGCACTTATGCTTGCAAGCGTGTGGTCAACCCATTACCATTTATCTGTTTCGTTATCCGCGCCCCCGAGACAGGAGGGTATGTCTGCCGTGCGTACGCTTTTCATCACCGACCAATTTTTTATATATTATAGAAATGTCTCTATTTTAGATTTCAAATCCTTTAGCATTGGATCTTTGATATTAATGTGAAAATCTTTTTCTATTAATATCTCGTTCTTAATTGTTCCATCACTATCCGTATACATTTCTTTATAGTCCCAATATTTAAATTCGTGTATCTTTGCAAAATCAGAAAGATACGAATTCATTTCATTCCATAGATTAATTCTATTGGATGCATCCGTTACCGGTCTTTTAAGTTCATCCCATCCGTCTTTGGTTGGTCTATTTGGTGCAAGAATTATTAACTCATTATCGTAATGATTTTTAAAATCAATTATAAAATTAGAGTATTTTTGAAGAACCTCTTTTAATAAAAAATTAACAGAAACGTTTTTTCTCTTTGCCCTTTTATGTATAGACATCTCAATATCTACCATACCGAATTCTAAAGCTATAACATCGTTGTCCCAGATGGGTATAGTATTGAAAAATCTTTTCCAATCGCTGTTCAAGAATCTACTAAGTGACAATCCAGAATGTGCAACAGAAACAATATCATATTTTTCTGTTGTTACTAAATCTTCCTGGGCATGTGTGTTGTAATTAGCATGCGAATCTCCGATTAACCAAAATTTAGATTTGTGAATATTTGAGTTTTTGTACAATCCTCTCCTTAGGTCTAAATTTGTGATTGTCCAGGGTAATGAAATTTTAAATTCAAGATTTCCTGCAACCTTTATTTCTATATCAGTTCCGCAATTAAATCCAGCATAAAATCCAGCCCCTTTATCCTGAGAAGTTCTCATTTCAAGCATCACCCAATGATTAATACCGGGTTTTAGTTTTAAATAATGAACCTTACTATAGGATCTAAAAGGAAGTTCAATGAATCTGATCTGTGAATCCATTTCAGCATCAGACGAATTTTTAAACCAGAACTTCATCTTTGAACTTCCGTTATCTTTAAGGATCTCGTAATTTAAAAGCTCTATCATTGGAATTAAACTCTCGTATTGGTGTTTCTACGTCTAGCTTCTTCCGCTTCTTTATAAACTCTGATCCATGTTAAAGACACATCAACTAAGGTTAAGAACGGAGCTAATAAAACTACCATAATAGTATCTAGACCAGGAGATGTACCAATTCCTCCCCCTAAATCGTTCTTTTGATGTCTTTTTCCTAATTTGTATAAGCAGTAAACTACGCTTAAAATGTAAATAATCCAAATCATATTGTTGTTTTTATATTGAATTTTCTATTGTATTTAGCCTGAAATAATCCTGATCTAAATTCTCATCCAGCAAATCATTTATTAAATTCCCATTTATAGATTCTATTAATAACCTGTTAGGTATTTCTCCTGGTATTTCTATTTCTATAGATTTATTGCTATCAGGTACTAAATTGTAAAAAGAGAGTTTTTGGTTTCCAAAATCAAATGTGATCTCATTTATTTTATCTTTCACTAGAGACATGTAAATAACCCTGGTATTTTTATCTCTATTTGTTCCAACGAAGCACTTTCCAAAATAAGATCTTGTGCTTTTAAATTCGTCAGGAATTGATCCGTGTAGTCTTTCGCCGGATGAATTTATTAATGCTTGTAAAGGAGAGTATTCTTCGGAAATAAAATGATCTAATTCTGAGGTTTCTACCATTCTTTTGAAAATGTCCTCCGGAATAAAATTTGTGCTCCTTAGGATTGAATCATAGTTGCTTTTTGTAATAACCCCCTTTAATCTTGCATAAGATTCATTTACACTAAACCCGATTGCAGTCAGACAAACACCAACAAGATTTGGCCAGGGATACATCACACAGCTATGAGATTTGAGTTTTTCTGAACATAGCGATTTAAATTTTTCAAAATTGCTTAGATCCACATCATAATTTACCCAATAAGCAATTTCATAACTAAACGATTTAACAACTCCTAATGATTTTACAATCTGTTCTATTGCTGCAAATCCCCAATCTATCTCTACTTCTCTTGAAATTTTTTTACCAAAATTTTTGTGCCAGATAAAACTTTTTCTACTTGTTTTGAATACTGGATTGGATTTATCATAAACCCAATAGTCGCACATAGACTGAACATATTCAGGGATTGGATATCTACCATAGACTAATATGTCCATGTTGTTTTCTTTAGCTTTACTAATCAGATCTATTAGACAATCGAGCTTCTTCTTGGTGTTACAATAAGATCCTACTATGATTATTTCTTTCATTCCGAATGTGCTAAACTCTTTTATAAAAATAAACCAGGATAGTTTATTAGACAAATCCTGGTTTATTGTGAGCGGGAGACCGGGCTCGAACCGGCCACCTATAGCTTGGAAGGCTATCGCTCTACCAAATGAGCTACTCCCGCAAATCCCACACCTTAATCTTACCGTCTGGTGCGTGTGGGAGAAGTATTTCGAACGGGATCGCGAATCCCTACGTACTTCATAAAAATCACCAATAGAGGATTTCAGCCCCTAGTTTCTTTATGGAATAAAAACTCCTGAAAAACCCCTAATCATTATTTTAACGAGGCCATAGGAAACCTCGGAAAGTCATTTTTATACGCTAAATGATAAGAAAAGTTCCATAGAATTCCATTAGATATATACAAAACATGAAATTTATACAGAATTTTAGTCTGTTCGAAGCAATAAAACTTTCAGATGCAAGAAGGGCGACTGAATTGTTCATAAAAAACAAAGGTAAAGAAAGATATGATGAGGTTTTTAAGGGAAGAAACCGAGTTTATTATGATTTTATCCCTGATGCAGAAAAACCAAAATCTAAACTAATCGATTCAATAGAAGCTGAGTTGAATAAGAATGGATATTCCATTGAAAACTATCATGAAGGAACTGCAAAAAAAGAAGGGGATCCAAAAAATATATTCAAAATACAAAGACTACTAGTAAAATGGGAAAGAAAAGATCTTAAAGATTTAATGGATGCTGATCCTATAAGATCTGCATCTAAAACAAAATCTAAAAAAGTAGTTATATCCAGGCATGGAGTAGATATAGCTGGATTATCAACAGGAAGAGGATGGACATCATGTAAGAATCTTGAAGCAGGTATGAATAGCCGTTATGTTTGGAGCGAGATAGAGACTGGAGCACTTGTAGCATATCTAATAGAAGGCAACGATCTTAATATACAAAATCCAATAGCAAGAATTAGTATAGCAGTTTTTGTTAACGAAAAAGATCCTACAAAGATACTATTATACCCGGAAACTGGTGGAGGATATGGAAATTACAAAGGGGAGGATTTCACTAGGTTTGTTACAGATTGGGTAAAAAATCTCAATAAGTATTTAAATCCAACAGAAGGTATTTACAAGGTAGATCCCCGTTGTTATATAGATTCGGGAAGTCGTCCTATTGATTACTCTGATTCGATGACAAATTCTGGCGATATAGAACTAATATTGGGTAAGAATAAATACAGTGAATATAGTGCCCCCCTTGAATATAATGCCTCTGAATATTTCATGAAGGATCTTTATAGGAATATATTAGATTCTAAATCGGGCATTGAACAGATAGCATCATACCTAGAAATAATTCATAAAAAAGGACTTAGATCTCTTCTGATTGATTACATCAATAGTGAAAGCAATGAACAAACCCTATTATTTTTCGATTCAAATCCAAAAATGATTTCGACAATATTAAAGTCGTTAGGGAATTTTATACAAAAAATAAACGAAGAAAAATCTAAATTGATATCCCAAAGATTTTTTGATGCGCTTAACCCATCCTCTAAAGATAATCTATTTAAGGTAAATTCAGTGGATCCATTTTTTCTATGGTTTAGAGATAATGTAAAAAAATTCAACTTGGTTAGCCCAGAATTTAAGAATATAGATCAATAACTATAATCATGAGGCACATTTATCTATATGAAGATTTTAGTGAAATATCGCAACACACTAAAGATTTTTTAGGTCTTGAATTTGAACTTATTCTCCATAATAGAACTGTGATAAGCGGCCCGTCTTATAGCCAGGAAGAGGTCAGGGAATTATTTAATGAAAGAAAGCAAATAAGCCTAATAGACAGTTGTTATTCTGGGAGTAGTAGTTATAACCTGGACAATGGCGAGGTTAAAAGAGCTGAGTGTGCAGAAAAAAATATCAAGGAATATATTGGAAATAAATTAGAAGAGCTTGATTGCCAAATAATCTATTATCGACCGATGTATATTGATAGAAGATTGGCTTATAAACCTATTAAAGTGTATGCCCCCGGAGCTAGCTGGGATTCTGGGAACGAGTTTAGAGCAGAAGCAAATTTTTATGATAGGTATGGCGAAGAAGCAGAAAGAGAATTACCCAAAATAATCGAACAAATAAAGCAATGGGCTGCAGAACACAAAGTAACCCACGTTTTACCTCATGGTCCACGAATTCTAAGTTGGCATGACATATTGAAGATTCTTAAGAATCCTCAAAAAGATGTAGAAACTTTCGATTCTCTCTACGGAAAAAAAGAACCGATTTTTACCCCAATCGAAGAATTTAAATGGGAAGATTACTACTGGTAATAAATAAATGCGGGATGTACGGGATTCGAACCCGTGACCTTCGCCGTGACAGGGCGACATTGTGACCAACTCTACTAACATCCCTTATGATGCCCGATCAGGACTCGAACCTAAACTAAATGGACCAAAACCATTTGTGCTGCCATTACACCATCGGGCAATTTAAACCAGAGAATTTTTAAAAAGTGTGTGTTGTTGTCAAACCAAATTTTGATGATGTAACACTTTCTACCGCTTCTGATTTGGTGGGAGCAGCAGGACTCGAACCTGCGAACTCGAAAGAGGAGGGATTTACAGTCCCTTGTCATTGCCGCTAGACGATGCTCCCAATTTGTACTCCCAACGGGATTCGAACCCGTGCTACATCCGTGAAAGGGATGTGACCTAACCACTAGTCGATAGGAGCATTTTGCGGGGATGGAAGGGTTCGAACCTACGACCTAGTCATTAACAGTGACCCGCTCTACCACTGAGCTACATCCCCAAATAAAAAACCCAGACCTTATTGAGATCTGGGTTTTCAAAATATATTTAAAAAATGTTATCCCAGATCTTTGGACATATAATCTCCCTCGTTACCCTGTTCAGGCATTTGGTAATAATTATATTGATTCTGAGCTTTCATTTTGTTGGTAATGATTATATATCTTTTACCTGTTTTGTTTCATTCTTTATAGGTTCCAAGCAGGATTAGCAATAATTAATATTCCATTTTCAACTCTAGGAATTTTTTTGGTGGAATTTGGATCATCATATTGAATCTGGTCCTGAGAAAACTTCTCCCCGTTAAATACAATATAATCCTCTTCTGAATCGTCTTTTCCTCTGTGGCTCCATCCTTGACCTCTGAAAGAATCGTGTGTAGCATCGTCGATTGTTGGCTTCCCGAACATGTCATTCCAGAAGTTTTCTGTGATTTTTTTAATGTGTTTCATGGATTTAATCTCTTTGTCATTATATATCCTTCTATTTACAATATTTGACAATATTGATTTTGATATATAGATAAAAAAGAATAAAAAATGAGAAGAGTTTCCAATTTTGAGACCTTTATCAAAGGTAGACAACAATCAAACAACATCTCTGTTAATGAAGGTTTATTATCTTGGGTTAAGTCCAATATCAACAGATTAACAGGATGGGCAAAATCATTCTATGAAAAATTAATGAATGGTGAAATTGCAAAAATTCCTGCTGGTGAACCTTATGCAGGTAAGCCTTCAGTTATGCTTTATTTACCTGAGAATGGTCCAATTGACAAACAAGTAGAACAAGTTTACGGATCAAGTTCAACAAACGAAGCAGCAGTTCCCCTAAGATATACAGAAAAAGATCAATCAGTAGACGACGTGGACGCTGAAGAATTTAAAGAATTGGTGAGAGAATTATACATGTCAAAACAAATGGGTGGAAGAGCAAAACCTATCTTTGTTTACGGAGCTCCTGGTATAGGAAAAACCCAAATAATTGGTCAAGTTGCTTCTGAGTTAGGAATACCCCTTATGGACTTCAAAAACCTTGACGTTCAATTCATGAACCCAGAAGATTTTGCTGGTGTACCAAGTCAACATAATATAGAAGAACCGGAATTTAAAGAAATAGATGATGTTGATGCTGATGGAAATCCTATAAAGAAAACAATAATGACCTCTACTGGAAAGGGATTTACTAGATTTAATGCTCCTTCAATGCTTCCAACGAACAACGGTCCAGAAGGAAAAGGTGGATTTATATTTCTAGATGAAATGAACAGAGCGGAAGAGAACGTATTAAATAAATTAATGCAATTCGTTCAGATGGGTAGATTACCAGATTATCAACTTCCTGATAAATGGGTTATTATAGCAGCAGGTAATAGACCTGCAGAAGCAGAGGTTGCTCAATTTGATTTTGCATTAGCAAACAGATTTACGATCATTAACTATGTACCTGATGTAGCAACATGGGCAAAATGGGCTCTTAGCACTGAAAAAGTTCTTCCTGAACTAGTTGCTTGGCTTTCCGATAATCAGGAATATTTCCACAAACTAGAAAAAGAGAAAGGATCTTTAACATTCCCTACACCAAGATCTTGGGCAGACGGAGCTTTAATGTTGGATGATTTAATAAAAATGAAAGGATTAGAAAGCTGGAGAGACGTACCTAGCGAAAAAATACTTTCAACATTCAGTCGTCAGGTAGGAAGAGAAGCAGCGGGACAATTTAATGCATACTTAGAAATTTTAAGAAGAATAACTGAGAAAGATATCAATGACATTATGAATAATCCTTCTGGTGCAATAGTAATCCCAGGAGCGGATAAACAAAAATCCATCATAAGAGGTGCTTCTGAAACAGTACTTAGAAAGATAAAAGATTACGATCCACAAAAGCTATATAATATTATGGAGTATTTCTCACAGTACGGACAAGTGGAAATGCAGGCTTGGTTATTAAAATCAATCTATAAAAAATTCCCAGAATTTGAAGATATTAAACACCCAGAAAAGGATCCTGCGGGACATGCATTAAAACTTGCTGCAGCTAAATTAGTAGCAGGAGCTGCACAAGCTAAAATAAAATAAATTTAATACTGTGGGAAAATTTATAAAATATGGGTCATTTAAGTCTTTTATTAAGTCAGTAAATGAAGGTTTTAATGATGAGATGGATTATGATGAGGATGAAGAAAACCTTGGCTATGACCCAGCCGTTGTTACAGCTAAAATAAACGCAGCAATTATCTGGATAAACATTAAAAAACCAGAATATGCTGAGTTATTAAGTGAAGTTGACATATACGGATCCGATAAAATCGATCCAAAAACAATGTGCACCGACGGAAAAAGGATTATTTTCCATCCTGAATTCGTTATGCAACAATCCGCTGAAGCAATCAGATTTGTATTAGCTCACGAACTTCTACATTGTATAGGAGATCATATGACGAGAAGGGAAAATAGAAATCCAACAATCTGGAACTATGCTTGCGATTATGCTATTAATCCTATACTAGATGGTGAAGAAGGATTTGCTTGGCCAAAAAATGAAGACGATTCTAGAATGGGACTTTTAGATCCACAATATTCAGGAATGAGGGCAGAGGATATTTATGATGCAATTAAAGATAAACCTCTTCCTAAAACTAAGAATGATCCAGGTCACGTTGTTGATGAAGGAACACCTTTACCTAAACCTAGTCCAGGATTAGAAGTACAGGTATCGGACGATGATGAAGAGTATGACGATGAGGAGTATGATGATGACTATGACGAGTACGATGACGAATATGGAGACGACGGAGATGGTGAAGAAGGCGAAGACGGTGAAGATGACGAAGACGGTGACGGAAGTGGAAGTGGTGAGGGAGAAGACGAAGAAGGAGAAGACGAAGATAATGATGAAGAGAACGGTGAAGGTGGTGAAAGTGGCGAAGAAGGAGAAGATGAAGATGACGAAGAATGGCAAGAAGAGGTTTACCAAGCTAAAGCTGGAGATTTAATTAAAAGTAAAGATGGTAGATATGGAAAAATAACTTCTGTTAATTCTGACGGAACTTATGATATTCAAGAGATGACTGAAGAAGAAATAAAAAAAGCAGTCGATGGTGGAGATGCTGATGTTAACGAATTTTAATTAAATCTATGAAAAAAATATTCTCATTTAAAGAATTTTCAAAAGCAGGAATAAGTGAAGCAGTTAATCCAGCTTCATTAAGAGGTGCGTGGTCTCCGGAAGAATTAGGAACTTACACTGGACCTGGGGAAGATCCAATAGAACCAGTTGCGGACGGGCAAATGTCTCTGAAAAGAGAGGAATTTGACGTGATCGTAAAACCAGGTGAAGACGGCGGTGGAGGTACTCCTCCCCCTCCAGGAACACCTAAAATACTTCAGAAGGGGGTAACTCCCCCTCCGGGATGGAAGCCAAAACCAGGAGAAATAAAACCTGGACCAAAAAAACCTGGAGGACAACCAAAACCCGGGGAAAAACCTGGGGGACAACCAAAGCCAGGAGGACAGCCAAAACCTGGGGAAAAACCTGGTGAAAATCCGCCTTCCCCGGAATTACCAAAAGTTGGCGATAAAGTAATGCTTCCAAGCGGTAGAGAAACTACAATCAAAAAAGTATATCCTAACGGAGATATAGAAGTTTAATCTAAAAAAATATTCAAATGCTAGTAAAATTAGGTCAATACACTCTAATAGATCCAAACTCAATAAGAAAGGGAACAGGGGCAAAGCCAGGCAAAGGTGGTGGTGGCGGAAAACCTCAATTCAGTGATGACGATCCTCAAAAAATGGATGATATACCACTAGTTGGACAGGAAAAGCCGGGGATTAGAACCCAGAGAAGTGTGACCTCTAAAACTGCATCAGTAAAGACCAAAGCAAAAGAATACAAGAAAAGAGGTAAATCAAAAATTTACAGAGGAAATAAAGCAAAGCCTGACTGGAAAACCCTTGCGGCAAAAGCAGCGGGAAAATCTAATTCGGATAAATTTAAAGACATGGTTCAAAAATTAGCTTCAAGTGAACCTCTTGTCGATTGGCAGAACGAGCTTAAAAGATTTTTTAATGCCACGTTTAATAAGAAGAAAACTGTTTTACCGAATAGAAGATTTGTTGCTGGTGGAAAATATCTATATGGAAGAAAACAAGCAGGTAAAGACACTCTTAGAACTATCGTAGCGGCTATTGATACTTCGTCTTCAATTTCACAAAAACAGTCTAATACCTTTGTTAAAGAGGTAATGTATCTATGTAAGAAATATGATGCAAATATGACTTACATCATTTATTGTAGTGATGATATAGATGGTGTAGATAAAGTTAAAAAAGGAGGAACACCAGATCTTTCAAAATGGGCTTCTACTGGAGGTAACGCAAAAGGATTCATTCCTCCATTCGCTTATGTTGAAAAGGAGAATATAAATCCTTCAATTTTTATTTACTTAACTGATACTGGTGGTGAAATGCCGGATCCTAAAAGATATGGGATTGAAAAATATGAGAATAGAGTTATTTGGTTTATTTGTTCTCCTTCCATGTATAATAAACCACCTTTTGGAAAAATCCTATTTGCACCTGTAGCTGCTATTAAAGATAATCAAGATTAAAATCCAAGGTCTCCAAGATCCCCTAGGGTTTTTAACACATCAGGATTTGACATACTTGCTATTTCTCCTAATATAGGATTATCAGGATTAGCTCTTCTAATCTTGGATATGATAGATGCAGAATTATTGCTCTGTAGAACGTAACCAGCTATTAATTTTGATATGTTTCCTTCGTAGTCTGCAGTTCCTTTTAATGCTTGAAAAATACCATCTTCGGGGTTGATAAAAATTACATTCTCTAAACCTTCAATTTCTTCGATGTATTCTTTCAGATTTTCTACCGGGAATTGAGCACTTCCCTCATAGTCATAATCTGGCTCAATCGATAAATCTTCAACTTCCCGTATTGCCTTTTCAGTCCCTACGAATATAAAAGACCCTCCATAAAGTTCATAATTTCCCCAATCACGAAACATATTTATGATTTCATCTTCACTCATTCCTCCTACCATACTAGGTCCTGAGCAGTCTGCTTCTTTATATTTTTCTAATAGATATTCTTCTGGATGAGGAAATTTAAAATCTTCTGAAACATATAATTCTGGATGGGCATAATGATTATCTGGTTCAAATAGTCCAAATACTGTAACTAACCCGGTCTTTTCTTCTGTAAGAGGTATCATATTTTAATTGTAAGATTGCGATATATATTCTTGAAATAATTTCGCATTAATGGAGCATCTCGAACTTTTTGAAGGATTTGTACAGAGAATATTAAATAGAAAATCCAGAATTCAACCCGGATCCCCTAATTGGTTCACAAGAGAAGAAATCCAAGCCATTAAAAATTTCGATGCTTCTGTAGAAGATAACCCATCAAGAAATTCTAAAAGTTATTTTGGATCATTAAGCGAAGGAGGATTATATCAAGCAGTTAAGAATTTTTTTGCTAAAGGTAAGGATCTTTGTAATGAAGTTACCCTGTATAACGAAGGAAATCCAGTTCACATCACAAAAAATAACGGAAAATTTAATCTTGTTTCATCCATGGGAAAGGGATCTTTCGGATCAATCCAAGAAACGCTTAAAAATATCTAGAGGCATCCAATCAATTAATAGATGTATTCTATCTGATTGTCCATCGTTTCTAACACTGTGAAGTTTACTAACATTACTAATTTCCCAGATTTCTCCGGATTTTAAATTTCTTTCTTCACCGTCTATTTCAAAAATACAATCATCATTGGTCGAGATTGGGTAGTGCAATCTGTGGCAAGAATTAAATATCTCTCCAATTGGATTAGCATCTCTATGCCTTCCTATTTTAGCCCCTGCAGGAAGATTAATTAAGATAGCAGTGATTGGTAATCCATCACTTAAAGATTTTATAGATTCAAAAATTGGATCAAGCTGTTCTTTAAAGACTGAATAATTAGAATGATATTGGATGGAATTAAATTTTTCAGACCAAATCAAAGGAACGGTGAATGTTTGTGAATGATCTTTATATCTTTCTTGCCTAAATGTGTACTCATTCCAATTTAAACCATCCAATTTTGATCTAAATCCTGATGGATCATGATAAGATATGAATTTGAAATTGACGTCTTTTAAACGCATATAAATAGGTAATATTACGGGACTAAAGAAACGAATTCTTCAAATTTATAGTCTGTGAAACCATCAACGTGCTTAATCGTAACGTTTATATCAACACCTATATAATCTTTGACTAATTTGATTAATTCTTTTTCTCTTTCTCCCAGGGGATCTGATATTATTTGGATCTCCAAATTATTCACTGACGTTTGAATTGCTTTAAATCTTTTAATTCCAAATCTTTCATAATATTCTAAAGATCCTATTAAAGGCCATTTCTTATCACCGTTTGGAAGAACTAACATGTTTCTTACTCTCCCCTTAATCTCTTTAATTGTCTGTAAAGTTCTTCCACAATCACATTCTCCCATTACTAGGTGATCCCCATGCTTGTATCTTTTGATATGTGGATTGCTTAGACTTGTGATGATTGCAGACCCGTCATCTTCAGTTTCTATAATGATGTTTTCCATCACGTGCATAACTGAAGGATTGTCTGGACATTGAATTGCGATAATACCACATTCTTCGCTAGAATATGTAGTACCTCCGAGTTCACCTGTTCCTTTCCAGTCAATAAAATTTGATATTTTAGAAACATCCAATTGATTGAACACGGAGGGCAAACAGTGTATGTAATGAGGGTTATTTTTTTCTAGCCACGATTGCAATTCCGAAATCGGTAATAAGCCATTTTGATATCTCTTACCTTGATCAGGAAAGATCATTTTATTAATACCCCAATCTTCAGCAATATCCTCTTTAATTCCAGCTCGTATAGCAGCTATATTTTTTGTTGTGTCCCATCTTTTCCATTTAAATTCCCTTGATATCGCTGCAATATACCAAACAGCATCCCGATAGGTCTTTTCTAAAATGAGTGGTTCTCCTGTTGATCCTGAGGTTTTGACGGTATAGAAACCCTTTTCCATTTTTTTGGATCTGAGGTCATCTTTGGTTATGGTTGGGTATTTTTCGATAGACTTAAAATTAATCGAATGGTTCCATTGAGATTTTTCTAAACGGTCGTAAAGTATTTTAGACTCTAGTGTTATTCTTTTTAAAACTTCCATATCATAAATGAATATTCCTGGAAGATTCTAACCTCATCTGGCTTAATCGAAAATTCGTAATGTTTGGGAAAATATGCTGCTATTCTCATAGTGGGTAATTTGTAATTGAATACTCTAGCAACAAAAATCTTAGAATGCTTTTGAGTCATTGATAAAACATCATCAGTGAGTTCTTTTGTAAAATTCAATCCGCCATCTATAATGATGTTAGTATAATTCTTAGAATTTGTAGTCCAATCCTGAACTATCATATTAGGAGCTTCTAACCACGGATCAATGTCCATCATCCATGTACTTAATGGAATTAATCTTTTAGTACACCCTAACATTAAGGTCTCTCCTTCTAATAAATAACTTTTGAAAATGCTAGCATCCTCTTCGGAAGGAGCTAATGGATGCGGGAAATCTGATGCCCAATATGTCTTATCGACTTTATTTTCCATGAAAGGAATTACGTTGTGACCCCCGAGAGACTCGAACTCTCACGTCTTGCGACACCAGATCCTAAGTCTGGCTTGGCTACCAATTACAACAGAGGGCCTAAATTTGTGGACCAGCCTGGGCTCGAACCAGGGACCTACTGATTATGAGTCAGGCGCTCTAACCAACTGAGCTACAAGTCCTTTTTTATTTCTTCAAATGTATAATAAAACATCGAAAATAAAAAATGTAGAGGAAGAGAGGCTCGAACTCTCGCGGCTTTAACACCCTAACGATTTAGCAAACCGTCCCCTTCACCAACTTGGGTATTCCTCTAATTAAAAAGATCAAAGAGAATGTAGATTTTCACTAACTCGATTTAGCGGTCTCAATGATCTTTTGGTCGGGATAGCAGGATTCGAACCTACGACCTCGTGCTCCCAAAGCACGCATTCTACGCTGACTGAACTATATCCCGAAAAATAAAAGTGTTAGCGATAACACCCTGGTTGAACGACCGGGATCGAACCGGCGACATCTAGCGCCACAAGCTAGTGCTCTGCCAACTGAGCTACATCCAACATATTTTAAGGAAAGAGAAAGATGGTTCAGTGGACAATCTCTTTTATAACTGGCATTACTTATGGTAGTTCAAACTCCGATGATATTAATTCCCAACCTCTACCAGGTATTTCATATCACCATTCCCCAGTTAACCTTAATTGTGATTCGGATTGGATTCGAACCAATGACCTACTGCTTAGAAGGCAGTTGCTCTATCCAACTGAGCTACCGAACCAAATGTAGTGATCTGTCCAGGGTCGCGGCCACCTCTCCTATTGGACAGATCTAATCTAAGGCCGTCGCAAAAAATGTGGCTCGACGCTGTCCTTAGACTGTACCTGGGGCGGGAATCGAACCCGCACGGACTTTGCAGTCCAACAGATTTTAAGTCTGTCTTGTCTACCTATTTCAACACCCAGGCAAAAAGGTGCCGGTGGAAGGTCTGGTTACCTTCACGGTGTCCATTTCGGATTCACCACCTTTTCTAGAATTACGGGACGTCTAATAATCTCTATTCGAATTCAAGATTATTCATTCCGCCACACCGGCATATGCAGAGAGAAAGGGATTCGAACCCTTGTTACGATCGCTCGTAAACACGCTTTCCAAGCGTGCTCCATCAGCCTCTCGGACACCTCTCTATATACTGAGCCTCCTGTCGGAATCGAACCAACGACCTACTGATTACAAATCAGTTGCTCTACCTGCTGAGCTAAGGAGGCTAATGCGGAGAGTCAGGGATTCGAACCCCGGATACCGTTTCCAGTATGCCAGTTTTCAAGACTGGTGTATTCAACCGCTCTACCAACTCTCCGTTTTAATTTCCTAACATATCAAAGAACCCAATAAAAAAGCCTAGATCTTTTTGAAGAGATCCAGGCTTTTTAGATGAAAATGAATTTAAGTTTCTCTTAATTACCTAGGATCTTCGCAGGAGTTATCGGTCTTCTTGATGAAGATAATAACGTGCTATGAAGCGGTAATATGTTGAAGCTCTTGTTCATTTTGATTTATATATCGTTTAACTATTTAATTTATACGCAAGAATAAGAAAAAGTTACGATTCGTCGTTTAATTTAATTTGATAATTCAGATAAAACTTGAACTTTTTTGGAATTAAATTCCTCCTCCGACAATGAATCAGATCCTTCTATTGACAGCATTAAAGATTCATAAACTTTTGTATTAGTGCCTTTAACAATAACTTTTTCTGTAGGAGCAAGATTTATTTGTGTGTAAGATTGATCTTCATCGTCTAAGCAAAATGACATGATGCCTTTTTTGAAATATGTTTTCATTCTTTTAATTATATTTATACGTATTCGTCACATCTACCAAGTTGGTTAGTAGCGCCACCAGTAACAGATTCTGCGCAAAATTCATCGCCGCTGAAGAATTGACTTGATGTTTCAGATTCACCACAAGGAAAATATGTTACGAAAGCAGTATATGTAACAATATATCTATAACAAGTTGGAGAATTTCCACCGCTCGTATAAATTGCGGTTACACTCTCGTAAACTCCATTATAGATATTTATGGAACTTGTTGGCGAAAGATCCGTTGAATTACCATCAAAATCTACCACTCTCCAAGCAGTAAGTGTATCTCCGTAGGTCGCGGATGACTGTAATGTAATGTATGTTACATCCTGATCAAATGCATAAGTTCCTGATCCTGACGCTGTTGAAGGATAGGTGGAAGAAACCGTTCCATTTCCAAACAAACCAACCGTTAAATTACTTTGACACGTTCTTTTTGCTGTAGTAATTCCATTAGACGATACTACAAAATATTTACCGCCGACTGCTAAATATCCTTCAGGTACTTTTCTTGTTTTTTCTGGATCCAGCCAAACAGTAGCACCTGAGAAATTATTTCCGGCAGTTAAATCAAGTGCTGTGTAAAACTTTGTCTTGTATTCAGATATCGTATCATACATCACTCTAAATTCAATCTTCGTGAATACTAAATCAGTAGTTAGAGTTTTTCTTCCTTTGTTCCACGGCCAATCTGTCCAAACGTGTTGAAATCGTGGAATGGATATTACAAATGGTATTTCAAATCTAACCCTCTCTGAAGTTAGTAAGGGATAATCATAATAAATACCAAAATCATTACTGCCGGAAACTAATCCTTCCGTACCGTTGCCTGGGGAAAAATCCAAATATTTGTATTGAGAATTGTATAGGTTACCTACTGCATTGGAGGTCAAAGCATTATCTCCAGTTTCATAAAGACTCCCAGTATTATATATGGAACCATTTGTTGGATGATCGTAAGGGTAACCTGCCCCTGAATGGAAAATTACATTTCGTGTTGCCCGATTATCAAATAATGCTGTTAAGCTGCCATATTCATATTCCCAAAAGCTAACATCTTTTTTGAAATTTCCCCAGTTTTGCCCGCTAATATTAAATCCACCAGAAGGCCAAGATTCCATATAATAATTATCAGATCTGTTTATAAATCTGATCTTAGATTTAAACATTGCTGATTCACTCCATTTTCCAGTAATCCATCTTCCAGCTTCTCCTGAGAAAATATTATTTTGCTGGTTCATGTTGTAATAGTTGTTAAATGTCCTGAAAAATGGAACTATTATTAGACGTTTAACAAAGGTATTAGTACTTGATATGCCCAATAGCTCGTTCATGGACGCATCAAGAGAAATTGATGCACCACTTCCTTCTGTTAATCCGTTGTATTGATCATCAGATCTGGATATTTTAAAAAGACTTCCCTCAGCAACTGTTTGAGCTGTTGGCCCACTAATTGTGCTATCGCTAAAAAAATAAGAAGTTGCACCATTTGGATTAAACTGCCACCTTTTTAATGGATTGGTCGCTGTGAAATCAAATGTTATTGTTGTTGTAGTTGCTGCCATTCTAAATTGTTTTACAATAAGTTACAAGCTCTTTGACCAGTGACATTACTAAATGCTCCAGAAAATTCTGTTACCATTGATGATTTCCCTTTAAATTCGTAATTTATACCAAATTTTATCGGATAGTTAGTTATTGATAGCGATCCTGTACTATATCCTGCAATTGTTAAGCTTTTGCTATATTGTAAAACAC
>JACCDX011639800.1_pt1 | contig 34936 bp, 66 predicted proteins | sample 7449681 | NCBI WGS metagenome assembly JACCDX01 (sample SAMN15323450, study PRJNA562643) | freshwater metagenome | isolation source: river surface water | place: USA:Blue River Watershed | collected 2017-08-18
AAACGCTGGCTTGAGAACCTTTACAAAGAAGGTACTCTGGAACTCAATTTCAAGTCATGTGAAATGATTAGCGATGACCTTTATGAACAAATCGCTAGTCGCTATACAGGGCGTGACGTTGAAATCAATGTTTCCGAAGACAATGAAAACGGCGCTACAATCTGTTATAATACAACTCAACCTTATCAACAACTCGCTATTTAAAAGGAAATATCAAAATGGCAAAGCAAAAACTCACAGGCACTTTTAGTACAGAAAATCAAATCTTTACTGATTTGGAAAACTATAGGGAGTTCTGTGTAGACTATGGATATAAGTATGACGAAGCAACACTATATGATATGCGGAGTTTTGCTTATAGACAGTTTCAGAAAAAGGCAGGCGGTAAAGACGCTAAAAATAACTGGGACGATCTAATTGGCTCAACACCCAATTGAACGTTATCAATCTGAATTATGGAGGAACTTTAATGTTCCTCCCAGACGTAAAAATAAGAAAGTAAAACATGAGAACACTATATTACATGGGTCTAGAGCCTTACAAAGCAAGATACACACTACAACTTACAGAGTGGAATGAACGTGTCTTTAAGAGTAGGGGCATTAACTATGTAATTGTTCCGGGTGATACTCTTTCAACTGACCAGCAAATCGTAACCGGTCAAGTGCTTGATGCACATGGACGCAGTTATTATAGTATGAGCCAAATGATGAATTTGGTTAAACTAATGAAGGAAGGTAAAGTAACAAATGAAGATGTTGTATACTTTGAGGACATGTTTCAACCCGGTATTGAGAGTCTACCTTATATATTGGATCAAGTCCCTAGTAATCTACGTCCCCGTGTGTATGTTAGGTGTCTTGCTCAGTCCATTGATCCTGATGACTTTGTACATGTATGGGGTATGGCAAAATGGATGGGACTCTACGAACAAATGGTTAATGAGTTTGTGGATGGAGTCCTCGCCAGCAATGAAGAAATGGTTGCTCATATTAGGATTGCTGGATGGTCTGCTCCTATCTATAATATTTCTGGCCTAGCATTCGGTAAAGACGAAGTGCGTGAGCGTATAACAAACGTTAAGACATTTGAAGATCGTAAGTTTCGTGTCGTGTTTAGTGCTCGTTGGGATCAAGAAAAACAACCTGACTTTTACATGGATTTGATTGAAGCGTATTATGCTCGGCATCCAGAATCTATCTTAGAATTCTGTGTTTGTTCAGGTGGATTTTTGAAGTCTAATAATGAAAGTTACATGGAGAGAACTCGCCAAATGGTTGCAGATGGTAAGATGAAAATCTATGAGAACTTAGAAAAAAATGCTTACTACAATATTGTTAACGATAGCCGTGTTGTATTTAATTGTGCGCTACAAGACTGGGTAAGTAACACAGTATCCGAAGCTGATGCTTTGGGGTGTAATGTACTATATCCTGCATATCGTAGCTTCCCTGAGACATTTGCGAATGACCACGAACGAATGTATATTCCATGGTCAATTGAAGATGCATTGAATAAGCTAGAAAATCTTTTAGAGAAACCCCATAAAAACATGGGTAAAATTTCTGATTACACGAACAAAACGATAGATAGAATTTGTGATATCCTTGAAGGCAAAGGTGAGCAACATTTGCGTATGTCTAAGGATTATCGTAACTACACTAAAGAGGCAAAATATGGCAACACGTAAAAAGAAAGAAACAAATGTTGATGCAGGAGGCTGGCCCAAAATTCAACAGGGCACACATCTTACTGTCAAGACATTTGAAGATGGTCACACAGAACTTGTATGGGACGATGAACAACTGTTAAAAGAAGTTCGTGAAGCTATCGCAAGTGTAAAGAAACCTGCAGTTAAAGCAAAAGCGAATAAAAAAGTTCCAGAAGCAATGAAGCGCAAAGAAGTTGAAGTAGCTCCTGCAAAAAAGAAAGTCACAAAGAAAAAGACTAAATAAGTATGTCACACAACGGTGACAACAATTCAAAACTCATATCCGCGTAAGGAAGGATTCTATGTCATATAATAAAACAAAAACTGACCCCGAATTGGGTCAACGAGTACACGAACATCTAGTTAAGATGGGTGTTGAAACACCAATCATCCCTAACAATAGAGATCGTAAAGAAAAAATTGAAGTAATTGAAAGTTACTTTGAGGGCATAATGATGGCGTTAGGGCTAGATTTGTCCGATGATAGTCTAACTGAAACACCAAAGCGTGTTGCCAAAATGTATGTCAATGAAATTTTTTGGGGTCTAGATTATGAAGCGTTTCCAAAGTGTACGACAGTGGATAACAAAATGTCTTACAACGAAATGGTCGTTGAACGAAATGTCTCCGTACAATCTAATTGTGAGCATCATTTTGTGGTCATTGATGGTCTCGCTACTGTTGCATATGTTCCTAAGACTAAGGTCTTAGGACTTAGTAAAATCAATCGTATCGTTGAATATTTCAGTAAGCGTCCGCAAATTCAAGAGCGACTTACTGAACAAATTTTTCACACACTACAATTTATTTTAGAAACAGAAGATGTTGCGGTATTGATTGATGCACAACACTATTGTGTCAAGAGCCGTGGTGTAGAAGATACTGGTTCAAGTACAGTCACTGTTCGGCTAGGAGGTGGGTTTAAAACTGATCCAGCCGCACGTAGCGAATTTTTATCTATTGCACGACAGGCTTGCAAATGACTTCTATTCTGATTATTCTATTGTTAGTTGTAATTGCAATATCTATACAGCGTAGATTGCCAGGTGGTTGCAGTGGGGACTGCAACCAAGGTCGCAGAGATTGTAATTGTAAAAAATGAATCAACTACGCAGTCCCTTCAGTACTCAAGAAGAAGCATTAGCGTTTCTAAAAAGTATAGGAATGAAGAATCGCAGGACTCTCGTAGGCACTGAACGTGAACACATGTTGACATTATTAGCTTTATTAGAACCTACAGATGTTAGCAATAATCAAAGAACGTTCACCGAAACATATCACCATGCAGGTAAAGAATATGAACTAACATGGGGATTTGATGTTAAGGGCGAACCAGAACCTTATGTAGAAGAAATAACAGAATTATGATTTTTAATAAAATAAAACAACTTAAAGAAGAAGGTAAAAAAATAGGAATTACTTTCAGTACATTTGATTTGCTTCACGCCGGGCATATCGCAATGTTAGCAGAAGCAAAGAATCATTGTGATTATTTGATTGCTGGATTGCAAACAGATCCGACAATTGACAGACCTGATACAAAAAACAAGCCTGTACAAAGTCTAGTAGAACGACAGATTCAACTCAGTGCTTGTAGATTTGTAGATGAAATCGTAGTATATGAAACTGAGCAGGATTTGATAGATTTAATCTTAACACTACCGATTGACGTTCGTATATTGGGTGTTGAGTATTCGGATACTAATTTTACTGGAAGAAATGAAGGTGCAGGACGCGGGATAGAAAACGTGTTTAACAAGCGTGACCATAGCTTCAGTAGTTCTAGCTTGCGTAAGCGTGTAGCAGAAGCAGAGAATAATAAGAAAAAAGGTAAATAATATTAGCGGTCTTCGGGCTCATCCCGCTTTATAAATTCTGCGTCCTATGTTATAATTAATATAGGAGAAATTATGCAACCCATAACATACAAATATGTAAGTACAAAAGAGTACCATGATGCGTTCCCATGTGCGTATCGTCAGTGGCGCGCCGACAGCCATTGTAATTTGATTCATGGATATAGTTTCAGCATGAAGTTCTATTTCGGAACTGACAACTTAGATGTTCGTAATTGGGCTATGGATTATGGTGGACTAAAAGAACTAAAGAAAATTCTTGAAGATCAGTTTGACCATACATTACTTGTCAGTGCCGACGATCCAGAACTTGAAATATATAAGTTGCTTGAAAGTAAGAAAATGGCTAAACTAACAATTCTTCCACGATTAGGTTGTGAGGGTTTATCTGACATGCTTTACAAATATGTCAACGGAGTTTACATTCCTGATCTATTGGGGCAAGGTGAAGCAGACAGGCTTTGGTGCTATCGTGTAGAAGTACGTGAGACACAAAGTAACATGGCTTTTCGTGAAGGCCATCGTGAATGGAATGAGGATTTGTTTCAGTAATGGCACATTTAGTAGCAAATTTACCGCCAATACATTGTTTTATTCGCCGTGAATTTTTGTATGATTTTCAAAAAGGTCACGGCGAATATGAACCTTGCATTTGGGTTAGTGTTAAAAGTTTAAGAAGTCAGGCATTTAGAATTGAAGCATATTTGCCAAGATATGGTGCTTTATATGATAAGTTACCTTTACATGCTTTTGTAAGCAGACAACATGACTTGGGTGATTTTTTAGAACTAGACACATTGCAAATTTGGGATTGTTTTAGTTATGATTTCACAATCATACAAAAAGCATTTTTGAGAAATCTCAGTTGTAAATTTTATGCCAAAGATAAAAACATGTATCAAGGTAATTACCTTTTTACAGTAGATCATAGTGCACCGGATTTAAACATCATTGATACAAGTTATGCAGAATGGCCAGAGGATCATAAAAGTTTTAACTTTATTGAATTAGAAAATGGTCAATATGCTGCACAGCCAAATAATAGGTGTTTATTTTTTGATGCTGCAAGTAATCCTAAACAAATGTTATTTCCTGATTTTAATGTTTGCACTAAAAAATATGTGGTAGAAACCAATCCTAAATGGAGATTGGGTGATAGCAAAACGGTGATGTATGAATAGTATAGAAAAAATTTGGGCTAGAGCAACTGGCCATTTAATGGGAAACACGGATGAGGACCGCCCTGACGTTCCAATATTAACTTTGCGTGAAGCACGAATCGCATTGTTCCTAAAAACTTTCTGGGTTGTTATACATGTGATAACATGCTTCTTTATTATTGCAAACACAATTAGACATTGGTAATTATGGCACAACTTAAAATTTCAGAACTTTTTTATAGTATTCAAGGGGAAGGCCGATATATGGGCGTCCCTAGTGTGTTCCTTAGGACATTCGGATGTAACTTTACGTGCGGTGGTTTTGGAATGTCTAAGGGACAATTAAGTACGGAGAGAGATACAATTGCGATTAATGCAGAAACTTATACAGATTATAAATCCTTACCGCTTGTCAGTACAGGATGTGATTCTTATGCATCTTGGGACCCTCGTTTCAAACATCTTAGTCCTATGCTCAGTACCGATTCTATTGCTGACGCTATTGTTAATACACTTCCTAGAGGTCGTTGGATGGATGAACACTTGGTTATCACGGGCGGTGAACCTTTACTTGGATGGCAAAGAGCATATCCTGAACTTCTTTCGCATACAAAAATGAGGGCATTGCAGGAGTTGACATTTGAAACAAACGGAACTCAAAGCATTAATAGTGATTTAGGTAAATATTTAATTGAATGGCAAAAACATCGTGCTAGGGACGCAATTACTTTCAGTGTGAGTCCAAAACTCAGCATTAGCGGAGAGAAATGGGAAGAAGCTATATGTCCAGATATTGTGGGACAATATAAGATGTATGGATTCGTCTATTTAAAATTTGTAGTTGCAACAAAAGAAGATGTACAAGAAGCCGAACAAGCAGTGAATGAATATCGTAAGAAAGGATTTACTGGTCCTGTTTACCTAATGCCTTGCGGAGGCGTAGAATCAGTGTATAATATGAATGCTAGGAATGTGGCTGTTGAAGCCATGGACAAAGGCTGGCGTTATAGTGATAGACTTCAAGTTCCGTTATTTAAGAACGAGTGGGGAACATGATAGATCAAGTTTATGACCCATTTAAGACCAGAGTTATAGGAACAGAGTTGAAATTTACATGGGCTCCTAAAAAATGTCACCTTACCGGTAAAAAACTTTGGTTGCAAAAGGCATATAAGCAGACAGCAATGTGGTCTGGTCCCGGAGACGCTTTGTTTGAATATAGATGGTATAATAGAACAGAGTTCTTAATAGAGCGATTAAAAGGTAATATATGAAAGAAAAATTTAAAAAAATTGCACTACAAGCGGGAGGTAGTCATTATCCAGATGTAGGTGGAGACTTGCTAGAAAAGTTTGGTGAATTGGTTGTGCAAGAATGCATTAGGGTTCTTGAAAACGGAGACTACCGTGAAAGTACCTACACTACATTTGATAAATCATATAATCCTAGAATCGTACAACAGTGTATTAGAATCATTCAAGAAAACTTTAAGGAGTAAACATGGCTGAATGGAGCGTTAAACCGACTTGGAAAAAGTCAATTATTGAGCGTCAACACATGACTAAAGATGGCAATACACTTGTCATTGAAACTGGCTGGCGATGGGGTGAGTTTATTGTTTATACTGATGATGATAACCCTCCGGATATTGGCGCAGGAGTTGACATTTATAATTGCGATTATGAAACTGAATTGGTTGAAACAACCGACGGTTGCTGGGAAGAACATGACTTTGATGATTGCGATGAGGAGACTCAAGAATGGCTAGAAGAATTCTTTGATGAAGGAAATAGTTACTTTGACCTAGAAGAACATGGATGGATTTTTGATGATACTGAAATGATTATTGATTGTGATTTAGAAATTACACGTATCAATGAAGATGGTAGTGAAGGTGAAAAAATTACTACTAGTCAAGAAGAAAATCAGCCTAAAGAAGCAATGCAATTAAAACCAGGAGCTGCTTGGCCCTTTAGCAATTCAAATAGTGAAGAAGAAAAGTGAGAACATACGATAAACGAATCGGATTCTTAGTGAGTTATCAAACATTGATACCTCACGGTGGCATTGGTCAATTCACAAAGAGTTTTTGTGAATTGATGGATGAACATAATATTAAAGTTGATATTATTACTGACAAGCAACCACAAGATAATGAGTTTATCAAATCATTAAAGGCTAACGTTATTGCCCCACTAGAGCCACTTCGCTATACTGACCATAGCAATATCTTTATGTACGGTGATACATTCTGTTATGAGCGTATGGCTAACTTTCGTAATGCTATCGTTGAGGCACTAGAACACAATCTGTATGATGTGTTTGTTTGCAATACATATGAATCTATACAAGTCGCACTAACCATGGGTCTTGAGGATTGCATTCAAATCATTGGCTACACACATTTAGAAAGTCAAATCTTCAAGGATACTAAGAATCCATTTTTGAATTCTACTAATGACATGATGCGTAAACAACTTGAATGTAACAGTTTATGGATTGGTACTCAAAGTAAATTCAATCAACTTTCTATGAGTTTAGGTGCATGGCACTTGCCTATTCCTATTACTGAGAGAGACTTACTAACAGAATATACAGGTGAGCGTGAGGGTGTATTGTTTGTTGGTCGCTGGGAAGAAGGAAAGAATCCTGAATTGTTCATTGAGTTGATTGAACAAACAGGTCTGCCTGCTAAAGTAATGACTAGCCCCAATGGTGTAAAAAAGTTTGAAGAACGATTAAAGAAACTAGGTGTCAAGTATGATGTTCGTGCTAGTATTGTTGGACAAGAAAAAGTAGACTTTATAAAATCTAGTCGTATTGCTTTTAATCCTAGCATCGTTGAAAGTTATGGTATGGCTTTCTATGAGCAACACATACAGCTACCTACACTTGTATTAGAGAATCAACGATGGACTAATAATTTTAACGAAGAATTTTTTTACAAGTGTAATAAAAGAAACATGGCAGATCGTGCAAAAGACTTATACACGATTTTTGAAAAAGCAGAAACATATTACAACGTCGGGGCAATAAAACATTTCAACTTCATGGAGAAGCAAGTGTTTCACAAATGGAATGATTGCTTCCAACAATTTGATCCAAAACAATCTACCAGTAATACAGCAAAAATATGTAATGAAACAACTATTAAGGTAGATGATTACATTAGTAGTTTAGAACGTAAGCTAATTTGTATAGATGACATTCGTAGCGTGTTAACTAACAAGCATAAGTTCCGCATCATTTACACAGACGAACATACCTATCTAACAAAAGATCCTAGTTTTGAACCAAATGAAAGTAAAGAGGAATTGTTTTCATGGTAAAAAGAATTTTAGTGACTGGTAATTCAGGATACATTGGATCGCACCTGTCAAAGTTATTGATGAAAAATCCTAACTATCATGTTACTGGTTTAGATAAAGTCAGACCTAAGGTGCAACTACATAGTCAATATATTATGGACATCACACAACCTTTTGTGATCCAGCCAGAGTTTGATACTATCATTCATTTGGCTGCGTTAGTCAACGTTGGTGAAAGTGAAAAAATCCCAGTTGATTATTATACAACAAATTTAATGGGTACAATGAACATTCTAAACTTTACTGACTGTGTGAATTTTATTTTTGCAAGCACTGGTGCAGCCGAAGGGTGTGCAAGCGTATACGGGGTTAGTAAAAGGGCAGCCGAAGACTGTGTGCGTGATTTATGCCATAAACGAGGCATTGATTACACTACATTTAGATTTTATAATGTAATAGGTAGCGATGGATTTGGCCCAACTAATCCTGATGGATTGATGCATGGCCTAATGAAAGCACGTGATACTGGTGTGTTTACTATTTTTGGTAATGACTATGAACAATCATGGGACGGAACTTGCGTTCGTGACTATGTTCATGTAAATGAAATTTGTGATGCTCTCATTCAGGCTATTGAAAAACCTAGTAATAGCATAGAATGCTTAGGGCATGGTGTGGGTCATACTGTTAAAGAAATAGTTAATTTATTTCAAAAAGTAAATGATGTTGACTTTGACATACAATACGGACCAAGACGAAAGGGTGATCTTCCTTCAAGTGTTTTGGAGAATGTATCGCCCTATATGAAGCAGTTATACTCTATGGAAGAGTTGTTAAAGTTATCTGTCTAACTCAATAACTTCTGCTGGAATAGGGCGGCTAGGATCAATAGGGCCACGATAATTTTCAAATTTACTTGCTATGGTTTCAGCCATATCTCTAGTAGGAATACCAGTCTTTACAATAGCAGATCCTTGTCTAGAAACTGTTTGTAATACTCGTAATTGTGGAGTAACTTGCTTGTCCTGATTCTGAAAATCGGCTGAAGGGTAATCTCGTGGTAGTATTCGTTCTAATGCTGTCCACAAATCCTCGGCTGCAAAAACTTTTCTTGGTGGACCAAATGAACCCACAACTCTTACAGCGAACCCTTTCTTTGGCGCTTGCTCATCACTAGGTGCGGCTGTTGTGGTAAACTGACCCTCAGGATCGGTGTACTCGTTCAGCCCTGCTAGTTTCTTTATTCTTTGTAATTCGTTTATTTTCATATTGGAAATCTGTAAACTTGACTTATTTTTCGTATTCTGCTATACTATATAATATATTTATCAATTTAGGTTTTTATGCACACATTCAATCAGTCTGTCAAACGTATCGGTTTTGCTTGCAAATGGGCAGAAATCAACAAAAAGGGCGAAATCGCTAGTACCGAGGGTCTTAACACCGGCGGTACTACTATGGCGTGGGCTAATCGTAATCAACGTAGTAAGGTTGAGGAAAAAATCATTGATGTTGCTAAAACTAACATCTTGAATACACATGCCCTCATTAAAAAAGTTGCTACACTACCAGCAGAATTGCGTATGTTGCGTGTCACTTCCGACATGCTTAGTTTCTATACACACGATGATTACAAGGGTTTCTGGAAAGATTCTAACACTCAAACTATGCTTGAGCGTTGGTTTGCACCTTTAGGCGAGACTGCACGTGCTAATGATGTACGTTTATCTTTTCACCCTGACCAGTTCGTAGTTCTTGCTAGTGATCGTCCTGAGGTAGTAAATAAGAGTATAGAGGAGTTTGAGTATCATGTTGATATGGCCAAGTGGATGGGGTATTGTAAACAATTTCAGGACATTAAAATCAACGTCCACATCTCGGGTAGAGCCGGTCAAGAAGGTATCAGAAGTGCGTACCAACGACTCACACCCGAAGCAAGAAACGCACTCACAATTGAAAACGAGGAAATAAGTTATGGTCTGGATGATTGTCTTGTGTTGGCTGATCTCGTTCCTATCGTATTGGATATTCATCACCATTGGTGTAAGACGGGCGAATATGTCAGTCCTATGGACTCCCGCGTTGCGAGGGTCATTGATAGCTGGCGTGGCGTTCGCCCTACTTGCCACTATTCTGTCAGTCGTGAAGATATTCTTGTTAATCACGCAGTAAACGAGAAACCGGATCGTGACAAACTTATGGAAAGTGGTTTCAACAAACAAAAACTTCGTGCCCATAGTGATTACTATTGGAACGATGCAGTCAACGATTGGGCATTGACATTCAATGACAACTTTGATATCATGTGCGAAAGCAAGGCTAAGAATCTTGCAAGCATGAAACTTTACGAGAAAAAATATGGGTCTATTAGATAAACTATTTGGAAAGAAGCCTGAACCTATAAAGGTTGAAGCTCCTAAGAAGGAGAGGAAACCTCGCAAACCTAAAGAAAAGAAACAAGAACCAGTCTTGTCAGAAAAGGAAAAGGCAACACAAGCCGGGGAGCCTTATGTCAACATTCTAAGAATGGATGTTGACCCTTCCGATATTAACTCAGGTGCATTTGAATTAGATTGGAATGATAAGTTTGTACTAAATTTAGTTAAGGCAGGATACAAGTTTAGTGACAAAGATACTGACCAAGATATTGTAGACAGGTGGTTCCAAAATGTATGTAGGAATATTGCTTTAGAAGTTTATGAACAGATTGAAGCAGATCCTACACAAAGAGACATGAGAAATATAAAATCTAGAGATTTGGGCAACGGACGGACGGAAGTTAGTTAATGCCCAAAATTATTTGACAATAATGCAAAATAGTCGTATAATATACGTATATTATTCAACTACATATTTGTCCCACACATGAAATACGCACTTATTGACACAGCAAACACATTCTTCCGTGCCCGTCACGTTGCAAGTCGTAATACTACGCTAGAAGAAAAGATTGGCATGGCACTGCATTTGACACTAGCAAGTGTTAACATGGTTGTGCGTAATCATGGTATTGACCATGTGGTATTCTGTCTTGAGGGTCGTAGCTGGCGTAAGGATGTTTACGAGCCTTACAAGAAAAATCGTATCGTGGATGCAATGTCCGTAACCGAAACAGAAAAAGAAGAAAATGAAATGTTTTGGGATACCTACGAAAAGTTTACTACATATCTCAAAGAGAAAACAAATGTCAGCGTAATTAGGCACGAACGTGCTGAGGCTGATGATTTGATCGCCCGTTTCATCAATCTACACCCAAATGACACGCATTACATTATTAGCACTGATTCCGATTATGTTCAGCTTATTGCTCCAAACGTGCACCAATACAATGGTGTCACGAATGAGTTGGTCACAATCAACGGATACTACAAAGACAACGGTAAACCCGTAGTTGATAAGAAAACTAAGCAACCTAAATTGCTTGAAGATAAGCCCGATTATCTACTGTTTAAGAAAATTATTCGCGGTGATGCAGGCGACAATGTTTTCACCGCATATCCCCGTGCCCCCGAAAAAGGTAGTAAGAATCGTGTAGGTATTCGTGAAGCATTTGAAGATCGCAATAAACAAGGCTTCAATTGGAATAACTTCATGTTGCAACGTTGGACAGACCATAATGGTGTTGAACAACGTGTACGTGAATGCTATGAGCGCAATCGTATGTTGATTGATTTGACAGCACAGCCTCAAGATATTAAGGATGCGGTTGACCAACGCATTGTTGAGTCTGTCAGGGTAACGACCACCCCTCAAGTTGGTGTTCACTTTATGAAATTCTGTGGGAAATATGAACTTGTCAAAATCAGTGAGCAGGCTGAGGCTTATGCTAAGTGGCTTAACAGCCCTTATAAAGGTATATTACATGAACAAATTGTTGCCTAATCAGGTGTATGCTGGTATCTATGAAATATTAAAAGATCACCGATTATATTATCACAGTAAGGTGGGGGCAGATTATTGTCATCTTACAGAAGAAGGTGAGCAGGCTGTACTTAAATGGGTGTCTATGATGGCTCCTGAAATGATCAAACTTGAAGCACAAATACTTGATGCTAGGGCAAAACAACTGGTAATTGACGAGTTGAAAAAATGAAAAAGATTTTTTATGAAAAGAAAGGACGGAGGTATGTCCCTGTTTCAGAATATGATAACGAACTTATTGACAGTTTTACAAAGGGTAATCACCTGGTTATGGTTTATCCCGGAGGCAGTAGTCGCAAGTTTAATATTGATCCTAACTTTGCGGCTTTGATTGCGGCTGGACGAGTAGCAGAGGACGCTATTTCTCATGCTATTGTGAGAGCTACCGAGATTCGTAGACAGCAACGCTACGAAAAGGAAACACCTCTCACACCTGGGCAAAAAGCAGCCTGGGAAAATCTAGTAAAAGAATTCGGTGATAATGCTAAACAACTTGAGTGGCCCAGCGCAAGAGAATGCGCCGAAATGGGTGTCAAGGCAATGATGGATGAGGCAGAAAAACTATTGCAGAACCCATCAGTAAAAAAAGCATATGAGCATTTCATGCTAGTATGCGCTTTAACTAAGGAGGAACAACGTGAATTTAAAAGCTAAACCTATTGTCAAGGGAGAATATTGGGTAGTAACAGACGGAGACCGTAAAGTAGGAAACGTCACTTCAAACGGAAATGATTTTGAAGTTAAGTTGAACAACACGGTTGAACATTACTATAGCACAAAGGATATTGAAAAGAATACAAATATTCATTTCATCAAAACTATTCAACCTGCAAACGAAGAAAAACCAGTGTTTGCTAGGTTTCCTACCACATCTAGGAAAGTTTTCAACAACTTTTTTGACATAAAAAGAAAGATTCACATCTTTACTAAAACACCGAAAAGCAAATGCTACTATGCCGCTGGGTGGTTCGCTATTAAACAAACTGAAGAATTTGAACCTATTTTTTGTCCGAAATATATCTTTGTCCAACGTTATCCTTTTATGGGTCCCTTTCAAACAGAGGACGAGGCTAAAAATAGCATAAATAAAGAATGACCATTATAAAAAGATTTATTGACAAGATTGCTATGGCTGAGGGGAGACAACTGCGTGAGGTCATTATCCCTATCAATGATGCTAAAGAATTGCGTGATGAAGTAATGAAATTGATATTGGACAAAACAGATAAAAATAAAAATGAAGTCATAGAAGTTGTGGTCAAGGGCGGTAAATGGTAACTAACAATGAGCAGAACACAACCAAAAGTACTACTTGAAATTGTAGATAAAACAACTTATAAATGCGACCAAATCGTAGAAGCTGCCGGTATCTGGGCAGTGTTTTATGACGGACAACCAATTAATCTAAAAAGCCAACACTACTTGGACAGTGAGGCTATTCCAAAATATAAAAAAACTAGCTTTAGCAATCCAGGACATGCACGTAACTTGTGTAGAAAATTAAATGCACAATTTAAAACAGATATGTTTAGTGTTGTGTTTATGAACACCGGTACTAAAGTCTATCCAGATGACTAAACTTACTTACAAAGAAAAAATAACACAATCTGTAATTGATCAGCTTGACAGTAGTTATTGGATCTTTGAAACTGCCATGAAGAAGTGGTGGAAAAACCCTAGGCGTGATGGAGGTTTAAGGTTAACATCTGTAGGTGATCTTGAGTTCAGACATGCAAAAATAGAATACTCGGATCACAATCTAACAACTATTAAAAAAAGTTACTATAATTTTGTCTTAGACTTAGACAAAAAAATAAAATGTCCCTACTATATTGATGTAAATTCAAATGAAGGAAAACAAATTCCTTTCATTCGTTTATATGATAGTAGGGTCGCCGTTATGTTAGTTCTATACGGTGATTTAGAATCATACTTAAATTCAGTAAAGGTAAAAAAATGACAGAGGAAAAGAAAAACCCAAATCCATTTATTAGAATGGCACAAGAAGCCAAAGCACGTAGTACAAAACTTGCTCCCGAAAAGGCGGCACAAATTCAAAAAGCAAAAGCACCTAAACCAACAAAAGGATTCGGTGGGCAGATGATGCGTAAAACGGGCCGCGGGGGCTAAATACTCTATAGGAGAATATTATGAAATATCTAATCGCACTTTTAATGTCAGTATCTGTGCTTGCCCCTGCGGTCGCACAACAAACACAAGAGCAACCAAAAACAGAAATGAAGTTAGCTAAGAAGAAAGCCGACAAGGAGAAGGAAGCCAAAGAAGCTAAAGAAGCCAAGCAAAAGGAAGCTAAGGATAAGAAACCTCAACCTTCTAAAGATGCTAAGAAATAATATATTTTACACTATACAGTTAGTGTAAATACTAATAGACAGTTAGAGTTCTGTTTAAAAACTCAAATTAAACACACTTACACAGGAGAAAATTATGTTTAATCAATATGCATTCCAAGCCGTAGACGGCATTCAATCTGCTAAAAAGCAATTCGTAAATACATTCGTCCAACATGACGAATTTCAAAAAGTTCTAAATGGTTTTGTTGACGCTCAAACTGAGTACACAAAAGCTGCCATTACTGCTGGTTCTGACGCAATAACAAAAACAGGTGAGATTCTAATGGATCGCACACCTTATGTTAAGTTCTCTGAAAAAATTGCTGAGTACTTCCCTGCATCAAGTTGCGCTAAGCCTGCTACTAAGCCTGTTAAAAAGGCCAAGTAATCATGTTGGCCTCATTCATTGGGGCTCTAATGAGCCTACTTAATACATCAACCTATGGATCAGACTTAGAAAAATATATTGCAAGCCGTAATCCACAAAGCACATATGATGTTGAAAAGTATACACTAGAATATCAAAATAAGGATAAATGGTTATGATACATTCAATCAAACAATTCTTTCTAGCAATACTAGAAAGCATACAAGAAATTAAAGAATATAAGGCCAAGCGTTATGTTGACAAGATCAAAAACTAATTGGCAACCGATGACAGATGAAGATTGGGAGTGGGTGAATCACGGTAAATTACCTAATCAACCAAAACCAGTTGACATCCCTAAGATTTAAACGTAGAATACACAGACATTACACACAAGGAGACTTAAAATGTCACAATTTGAAACACCTAAAATGCCCGAAGTAAAATTCAACAAAAACGGATACGAAATCCGTACCGACATTCTAGCAATGGCTAAAGATTTAGCAATGCAAGACTTTCAAGTTAAATTCCAAGGTTGGGAAATGACTGCCGAGCGTGACGAAAAGACAGGTCAAATCGTCAATAAGGTAACAATGCCTGAATTTCCCGGTCTAGACAAAATCCTAGAAACTGCTGAAAAAATGTACGGTTTCGTGAATCAAAGTTCACAGAAAAAGTAATACTTCAGTACTACAAAAAAAGCCCCATAAGGGGCTATTTTTTTGGTTGACAATAAATGGATTTGGGCATATAATACATGTATTGATTGATTAACGGAGCTTGCAATGTCTGATGTTTCTTACACTGTGATTGTTTATAAAACTGACAAACGTACCAAAACCGGTAAGCGCAAGGTTCGTGAGTTTGAACACAAGTGTGACCGCAAGGGTATGGTGGAAGATTTGAAACATTTGTATTCAACTTCTTGGTTTGCTAAAGACGGTTACAGTTTTGAAATCCACCAAACTTATGTTACCCGTAAGAACCTCATGACCGGAAAAGAATACGAGGAACGCTATGACACCCCGTATTTCTGTTCCCCGTCTAGCGAATCCTTTTGGTCAAATTAATTTGACAATAAATGGATTTGGGCATATAATACATGTATTGATTGATTAACGGAGCACGTGATGATTAACGAAGCAAAAGTTCTGGAAGTTGTTAAATCTGTGACCACTAAACGTGCTTACTTTTTTCAAGGTACTATGTTCCTTGAGACTGAGGATAGCAAGATCGCCGTTGAAGTGTTCAATGCAATCTTTGACAAAATCACTCCTTGCGTGGCTTTTGGTAAAGCCGGTCAATCTGAAACTTTTTACGATTTCATTTAAGGAATAATTATGCCTGGATTTGTTGATGTTAGTGGTTGGTCTGCACAAGACGTTAAGAGGCTGGGCCAAATGGATGACGATGACTTTTCTGTTTCTTATCGCAATCCCTACGCATATCGTAAGCCGGTGAAACGTGTCACTAAGCCTGTTATTAATTACAATGCTGACGATGTTTGGGCCGCGGCTGTCCAAGCACAATCTATCAATGGTGCATATATCAAATCTCTTGCACCTGGTGTTACCCAACCACATACCAATCGGCAAATTGTTGAACGTTTGCTGAGTGATCCTATCCAGATCAAACAAGAAAGCCGTGACAAGGCTGTTCTTGTGCGTCAATACTTTAAGGGTCTTACCTTCAAGGTTCTGAAGGGCACTCCTCTTAGCGAATTCGGTCAAGCGGCGATGGAGATTTCTAATAAGGATGCTATCACCTCCAACTATGAAATTGCAGTAATTTGTAGTCTTCCTGCTAGTTACGAAAAATCTGTCAAGCGTGATGATGTTGACCGCCGTATCAACTTTGCCCGAGGCGGTCATATCGGCTCTATCGGTGATAAAGTTAATGTTGATATTGAAGTAATCAAACAGTTTTGGTCTGACAAGTGGAACACTTGGTATGTTACTGGTATCACCGATGACGATAAGGTTGTGTTCTTTGCCTTCAAAAATCAATTGACTATCGGTGATCGTGTCAACGTTGCCGGTACTGTCAAGGGTCATCGTGACACTTCAACCCAACTCAATCGTGTTAAGATTGTATAATGAAAGTTTATCAAGTTGCTGGCTATCCAAAGAATCATTATTTCGTTCAAACTTTTTCAGAGTTACTAGAAATTATGAGTTGGATGAGCAAGAACGATGTAGATCATTTGCATGAATCAAGTAGTCTACATGGTTATGGTTTTAGTGTCAGAAAAAATTTTGAATGGTTTAGTTTGAGGTGGCTATGAGTGGATATCATACAATTTTGAAGTGCGAAAAGATTAGAGAACGTGCGGACAAACTCGGCTTTATGCTGTGTTATCCTCGTTCCGGATGGGGAGGTAGTCGCGGTGATGACTACGTTGCTATTAAACCCAAAGACAAGGAAGCGTTGCCTATTTATAGCCGTGATGCTGAATTGTTTTGTGGAACGATTGATGACCTGGAAGCATTCTTTGCCGGTCTTGAGTGGGCGCGCCAGTACGATGAAATGCTCAGAGTGTCCTCAAAAGCAAAGCGTGAACGTAAAGAACAAGATGAACGCAACCGCCAACTTATCAGGATATTGCGTGATGAAAAAGTGCCGGAGGTACAAACATGAAAGTCATTGCTAAGGTAGATAATAACCGTGTATTGTGCGAAGTCTCTATTGAGGAACTTGCGTTTCTTAATGGATATCGCAATACATACGAGAATGGTCTTAATAAGGAAAAACTGACCGAAGTTGGTGCAGAATGTAATCTAAAGAAAATGGTTGCTACTAGCCAATTCGTGCGTAGTATTCGTAAAGACACACTACAGAAAACCAAAGACCATCTGGAAGAACTTATTTCAAAACTTGACGAGACTATGGAAATCGTTTCAGGGCTTGAACTGTTCAATATCCTACAAGGCGAACCACAAATAGGTGACAAATAAAAGTAGTACTCAAGTACTACTTGACAAATATACCAACCTTTGCTATAATAATAGCATTGATTAGGAGATTACATGAGCGCAAGTTGGATTCGTAAACTGAATGAAAGTGACAGTCGCCTGCACAAAGAGGATGTTATTAAACAGGCTCTTGAGGCGTGTGTGCTTGGTTCTACTAATGCTCAAATCTTTTTGGGCTTGGTCAAAGCTACATACAATCCTTTCATTACGTTTGGGGTACGCAAGGTGCCCGATACAGTAGGTATTACTGGTGCCGAGAATCCTTGGCATGAATACAACGACTTACTGATTAAACTCACCAAGCGTGAACTAACAGGCAATGCCGCACTGAGTGCCATTGATAGTATCGCCCAGCGTTTTGATAGTGAAGAATGGAATACATTCTGTGCTCCTGTTATTCGCCGAGACCTTCGTGCAGGTATCAGTGAAAAGACCATCAACAAAATCTGTAAGAAAACTGAATACGAAATCCCCGTGTTTGGTTGTCAACTTGCGACCAATAGCGAAGGTCGTCCTGAAATGAAGGGCATCAAGCGACTAGAGCCTAAGTTGGACGGTGTGCGTGTATTGATGGTTGTCATTCACAATGATGCAGGTGAGGTTGTTACAACTTGTTATAGCCGTAATGGCAAAATCTTTGAAAACTTTACTCACATTGAGGATCAAGTTAGTACAAACTTTCTCAAGTTGGTTCGTGCAAGTAAAGATGCCCAACAACTTAGTTATGGTTTTGTACTTGATGGTGAAGTGATCGGTAATAGTTTTCAGGAACTGATGCGTCAGGCCCGACGCAAAGAGAACGTCCAAGCAGAGGACAGTGTGTTCAATATCTTTGACATTATCCCGTTGAACGATTTCCGTCGGGGCTATTGGAATGCACAATTGCACAAGCGTGTCAAAATTTTGGAAAACATGCGTAGTGTGATTGACGATATGCCTAATGTTGAACTCTTGCCTCATATTATGGTTGACCTTGATACTGCCGCAGGTCGTGACCAACTTGACCGTTATGCTAAAGATCAAGTCAACGCAGGCTTTGAAGGCATTATGATTAAAGGGGTTGATTCACCCTATGAGTGCAAACGTAATACATTCTGGATGAAGTGGAAGCCTACTATCACCGTTGATCTTACTGTCGTTGGTCTTGAAGAAGGTACTGGTCGCAATGTAGGTCGTCTTGGTGCTCTTGTTTGTGAGGGCACTGATGATGGCAAATTCATTCAAGTGAATGTTGGTAGTGGATACAGTGACGAGGATCGTGACAGTTACTGGACTAACAGTAACTTGATTGTTGGTCGTACTGCTGAGGTTCTTTGCGATGTGATTACACAAAACCAAGACGGTAGTTATAGTTTGCGTTTCCCCCGCTTTGTTAGATTCAGGGATGACAAATAAATGAACGAACGAATTAAAAAAATTATGAACCAAGCTGGTACAGACACCAGTGGCAAATGGATGAGCGTTGACAATGCTGAAAAACTAGCCGAGTTGATTGTGAAAGAATGTTGCGATGTGTTACAAACTGAAACAATTAGGCATGATGGGTATGGATACAATCAAGGGTTCCTGCACAAAAAGATTAAACAACATTTCGGAGTTGAAGAATGAATGATAAAAAAATCATTTACACCGTTACTTGGCAACAAGATTATGAACAGTGGGAAAAAGAAATTGAAGCAATTGATAAATTGATGGATATGATTATTGATGCTACCGAATATGCAGATGCTAAGGAAGTAATTGAAAGGATTAAAAACCTATGATTCGGATACTGTTTCTATTCGCAATACTATTTGCAATATTTTGGGTAATCATTCAAGGTGCCCGATATATGACAGGTAAAGATGCTTTGGCATTGACAAAAATTGCAGGCCTTAGTATAATTTGTTCTTCACTAGCATTAGTAGTGATGTTCGGGTTGGTAGTTCTTTTTTAAGGATTGACATGATTAACGACTTCTGGCTTAGGCCATTGTATTTCGCACTTGGGTTTAGTTTCTGTTTTTATCTTTTTTCTACTGGAGTTATTTAAATGAAAAGTTTTTTCAAAATTAGTTTTCTCGTTGCCGCAGTTGCCCTGACTTCTGCATGTACTCGTATTGAGACTGGTGAGGTTGGTGTTCGTGTTGGCTTTGACAAACAAGTCAAGCAAGGTGAACTTGAGCCCGGCACGTTCAATCAGGTTATCATCGGCGACGTTCTTACTTTCCCCTACAAGGATGTCAACGTGTCCATTGACAACATGATGCCTGTAGCCAAAGACAACAGCACCATGAAAGATATTGATGCTGTGATTGTCTACAACATCAATAAGAATCAAGCCGCTGAACTCTACAGTAGCAAGAACCGTAGCTTCCACGCAGAACACAAAGGTGATGTGTATCTGATGTATAACTATGTGGTGCAGAATGCTCGTAATGCTATCTACAAGGCTGCTCGTAAATACGAAGCACTTGACATGGCAGACAATCGCACTGAGATGGAGAACATGATTAAGGAAGAAATCACCAAGAACCTTGCAGAAGAAAAACTGGATGGTAGTATTACTATCACACAGGTCATGATTCGTAACATTACTCCTGCTGACAGTGTTGTTGCTAGTGCTAACGAACTGGTTCGTAGCAAGAACGAACTCAAGCAGAAAGAAATTGAAGTCAAGACTGCCGAAGCTGAAGCACGTAGAATGGCGGCTCTTGCAAATCAGGGTACTCAAAGTATTGAGTACATGAAGGCTCAGGCTATGCTTAATATCAGTGAGGGTATTAAGAACGGTAAGGTAAATACTATCGTTGTTCCTAGTAACATGACTGCACTAGGTACAATTGGTAAGTAAACAATTGATAGGCTCAACGAGCCTATCACCAATTCTTTTTTGAGATAATGATGACACTAAACGAATTCGCAATGTTTGTCGCTGGGGTGTTCTGGGGTATCTTTATTATAAAGCCACTGTTTGACATTGTGGCTAAAATTTACAAAAACGCAAAGGAAAGAAAATGAATAAATTTCGTGAATGGTATTTGACATACAGTACCGAAATCACATGGTTTCTTATTGGTCTGTTGGTATCAGGTGGTCTTGATTCTCTTGTCCGAGGTAACTACGGCAACGCGGCTCTTAGTTTCGGTCTTGCATATCTCAATTACATTTTGAACAAGCGATGAACAAATTCAGACCTCAGGATACGCCCAAAAGGGCTATAATCAAACAACGATTAAAATACGGACGCAGTGACAACTACAACTGGCAGACTCGTATTAAATGGTATCCTGCAGGTTGGGGATTCAACAAGAAAATCTTGGGCAACATACACGGACGATTACATTATCTTGCTTGTCATGCCCCATCGCCAATTCAAAAGCGTTGGTGGAAAGTGTATGATAATTTTATGGCAAAACATTTTGGTACTAAAGGCAATGCAAGTGTCCGATACTTGAATAAATGGTCTTGTCACAGTTGGATGTAATATGAGTGGTTTAGGTTTTATTGCAGAGGAACCGCCGCAACGATGTGAGTTGTGCGGTGTAGTAGATGAATGTCGTCCGTACGGTCCTAATGGAGAAGAAATTTGTTATGACTGTGGAATGAAGGACGAAGAAACGACCCGTAAACGTATGGAACAATATATTTTTGGAGGAAAAAATGGTAACCCTAGTTAAACACGAATGGCATCAAGTAGATAGCCAATTTGCACTTGAACTTGACGAGGCTTTGTTAAGTGAAATATATCCCGATAAAGACGAGGGCGAGATTGAAGACCTCCTAATTCAAATTGAAACTGGTTATATAACTGTTGATGAAGTTGTTGAGGCAGCATACGACCAAGGTGTTGACTTAGAGTGGGATCGTCAATACGATGATTGGTGGACTGAGCGTAAGGGCGGGTATGATGTGACCTACGAACTCGGAGACGATAGTAGTTGGGTTACACCTGATACGCCGCCTGAGCCCACTCATAAGTGTACTAAGTGTCGTTGGACTGGTCAAAGTTATGAATCCGGAACATTGTATTTGCGTGAAGATGGTTCTGTAATTGAGGACTACCATAATCAAGACGAAGATTGTCATTCTTCTAAGGATGTTTGTCCAATGTGCGATAGCGAACTTGCATTAACCGAGACAGGTGTTGAACGACAAAAGCAACACGAAGAATTGATGCGTGAACTAGATGAAATGAAATTTGATGATGAAGCATAAATTAGTCGGTCAAAAATATGTATTTGAAGATGGCAATACAATAGAGATAGTTCAAGTTAATCCTAGGGAAGTAAACAATGAAAACACCCTATGTGTGACATATAAAATCTATCAAGGTACTAACTTACCTAGAAAATTGATTATGCCTATAAAAGAATTCATTGGTAATTATGGGCAATTATTCAATATTGAGAGTGATGATATTCAGGAAAATAATTCCTGATAAATATTAGGATGTTTAAAAAATTATTTTCTTTTTCCAATCTAACATTATTAGTAGCACTATCACTTAGTACAGTAGCCGCTTATTATAGTATCATTGGTCTAACCGCTATCTTTGCAGGTGCGGTTATTCCCATTATTATTATGGGTTCTATACTTGAAGTAGGCAAAATTACTACTACAGTTTGGCTACGTAAATATTGGCACAGAGCAGGATTTGTATTAAAATGTTATCTTGTACCAGCAGTTATATTGCTGGCATTTTTGACTAGCATGGGCATCTTTGGTTTCTTAAGTAAAGCACATAGTGACCAAAGTTTAGTAAGTGGTGACGTATTAGCAAAGCTAGAAATCTATGATGAAAAAATTAAAACCGCCAAGGAGAACATTCAGAGTCTCCGTAATGAACTCAAACAAATGGATGCGGCTGTGGATCAAGTCATGGCACGGAGCACAACAGAACAAGGTGCTGACAAGTCAAACAATATCCGTAAAAATCAGCAAAGGGATAGAACTCGTATTGCCAAAGAAATTGAAGCCAACCAGAAACTCATTAGTTCTCTTAATGACGAAGCCGCACCTATTCGGGCAGAAGTGCGTAAAGTAGAAGCAGAAGTAGGGCCAATCAAATACATTGCTGCCTTTATTTACGGTGACAATCCTGATACAAACTTACTTGAAGCCGCTGTACGTTGGGTTATTATTCTTATCGTTATTGTATTTGACCCATTAGCAATTGCACTAGTATTAGCCGCAAACGCAAGTAAAGAATGGGACAAAGAAGAACCTGAAAAAGAAATTAATTGGCAAGAACGCACTGATGAATTGCTTGACATTTTTGATAACCCCAAAGTGGAAGAACCTGTCGTAGAAAAAGTAGCAGAACAAGAAACTAAAAATGATCCTTCACCAGTGGGTTGGATGTATACAACTTTAGTAGATCCAAAGCCTAAAAAAGAAAAGAAACCTAAAAAAGAAAAGATTGAGGTAGCGGAAAAACTTACAGAGCCAATGCCTGAACCAATAGTTGAAGTACCTAAACAAGAACCAATAGTTGAAGTACCTAAACAAGAACCAATAACAATTCACGAAACTGAAGGTGGCTATGTAAATTTTAACGGAAAGTCTATGCATAAAAACGTTCTTAGAAGTCTACATCCAGAACTGTTTGCTAAGGCTGACCGTGATCTAAGCACCGGATTTGGGCCTACATTTCCATTAATGGTTACTGAAGGTCAAATTTTTGTCAGAACCGATTCTATACCTAACAAGGTATTCAAATATAACGGTCGTAAATGGATTGAAATCAATAAGAACAATTCGTCAACTTACCTCACAAACGAGACATATTTAACATTCTTAGTTGACAAAATTGCGTCAGGCGAGTATGATTTAGATTCGTTGACTGATTCTGAGCGTGATGCAATCGTTGATTACATGGGTAAGAATCAATAATTAATCAACATCATTTCATTGTATAAGTATATTAATGTTAGAAGATAATAAGCAAATCAACCATTGTAGTTTTTGCGGGTCAAGTAAAGAAACCGTAAAAAAGTTAATTGTAGGAGATAATGTTGCAATATGTAGTGACTGCGTTTCACTATGCGATGAACTAATACAAGACGATACAACAGTAGTAAAAGAAAACCCTTCTTTATCAAACTACTACCCTGACAGCATAAAAAATTATTTGGACGAGCATGTAATTGGTCAGGATGAAGCTAAAACTGTTTTAAGTGTGGCCATTTCTAATCACTACAAAAGAATTAGCAAACCACCCAAGAACTTGGAGATTCAAAAGGGCAATGTATTAATCATCGGTCCTACTGGTTCAGGTAAAACACTATTGGCTAAAACTGCGGCTAAATATCTCAAGGTGCCCTTTGTTGTTGCAGATGCGACAAGTCTGACTGAAGCAGGTTACGTAGGCGATGATGTTGAATCCATGATTACAATGTTGTTGAATGCGGCGAATGGTGATAAAGCACTTGCTGAAAAGGGTATCGTGTTCATTGACGAAATTGATAAAATTGCTCGTAAGGGCGAATCTACATCTATCACACGTGATGTATCAGGTGAGGGTGTACAACAAGCATTACTTAAACTTGTTGAGGGTACCGTTTGTCGTGTATCAGGTATGGGTGGTAGAAAACATCCAGGTTCAGACATGCTTGAAATTGATACTACTAATATCCTGTTTATTGCCGGTGGTGCATTCGTCGGTCTAAAAGATATCATCCAAAAGCGCAAAGATGGTAGTAGCATAGGTTTCGGGGCACAAATCAAAGACATGACAAGTGAAGGTTCGCTGAAAGAAGTAGGTCCGGATGATTTGACAAAATTTGGAATGATTCCGGAATTCATTGGCCGTTTTACTACGACAGTGAGTATTCAAGACCTGAACAAAGAACAACTAATACAAATTTTGACTGATGTAAAAAATAACTACATTAGTCAATATCAATATCTATTTGAGTTAGATGGAATTGAACTTTCATTTTCAGATGATGCATTAGATCAAATTGCAGAAAACACACTAAAATTAAAGACAGGTGCTAGAGGTTTGCATACTGAACTTGAGAAAGTTCTACTATGTCACATGTATAATACCAGAAACTATAAAGAAAATAACGTAAAGGCAATAAATATTACTAGGGAGCAGGTTATTAATCCAAAAGTAATTTTATGAGTATAAAAGGAAGACGAGTCCAAGTTCACGATGGAAATTGGGAGAAGGCATTACGCAAATTAAAGAAAAAAATTTCTGATTCTGGTTTGTTACAAGAAGTAAAAGACAGACAGGAATTTGTAAAGCCAACTGTTAAAAGAAAAGTGGCAAAAAGCCAAGCAGTCCGTCGTTGGAAAAAATACTTACGGGAACAACAGTTACCCGGAAAATTATACTAACCTAAAAAGTTGCATATTTTACGCAATTTTCTATAATAGATAAATATACATGTAGATGCTTCTTAGGTCTACTTGATAAAATTCTTGCTTAAACAAAGGAGAACACAATGAGCAAAGTCATCGGTATCGATTTGGGTACCACAAATTCATGCGTAGCCATTATTGAGAATGGCGTTTCTAAAGTAATTGAAAATAGCGAAGGCGCACGTACTACACCTAGTATCGTTGCTTACACTACAGAAGAAATTCTAGTAGGTGCAGGCGCAAAGCGACAAGCAGTAACAAACCCCAAAAACACAATCTATGCGGCAAAGCGACTAATTGGACGCAAGTTCAAAGAAGAAGCGGTTCAAAAAGACATTGACCTAATGCCTTACAAAATCATTGAAAACGAAAACGGTGATGCATGGGTTCATGCACAAGGTAAAGATTTAGCACCCCCGCAAATTAGTGCGGAAGTCTTGCGTAAGATGAAGAAGACCGCAGAAGATTATCTCGGTCATGAAGTTACACAAGCAGTTATTACAGTTCCTGCATACTTCAATGATAGCCAACGACAGGCTACTAAAGACGCAGGCCGTATCGCAGGCTTAGAAGTACTACGTATTATCAACGAACCTACAGCGGCTGCATTAGCATATGGAGTTGATAAGGAAAGTAAACAGGATCGTAAGGTAGCTGTTTATGATTTGGGTGGAGGTACATTTGATGTATCTATCATTGAAATCGCTAACGTTGATGGCGACAAACAAATTGAAGTTCTATCAACTAACGGTGACACATTCCTAGGTGGTGAAGACTTTGATCAACGCATCATGGATTACCTTGTTGAAGAATTTAAGAAGGAAAGTGGCGTTGATCTAACCAAAGATGTCCTAGCACTACAACGTCTAAAAGAGGCCAGTGAAAAGGCAAAGATTGAATTGTCTAGCAGTCAGCAAACTGACGTTAACTTGCCTTACATCACAGCAGATGCAAGTGGTCCTAAGCATATGAATATCAAGTTAACACGTGCCAAGTTTGAGAGTTTAGTTGATGAACTCATTCAACGAAGTATTGAACCTTGTAAGGTAGCAATGCGTGATGCAGGTGTAAGTGCAAGTGATATTGACGAAGTTATTCTAGTCGGTGGTCAGACACGTATGCCTAAGGTACAAGAAGCAGTTGAAAAACTATTCGGTAAGGCTCCTCGTAAGGATGTTAACCCAGATGAAGCAGTTGCCGCAGGCGCCGCAATTCAAGGTGCTGTTCTAGCAGGTGACCGTAAAGACGTTCTATTGCTTGATGTTACTCCATTAAGTCTCGGTATTGAAACTCTAGGCGGTGTATTCACTAAAGTTATTCAGAAGAATACAACTATTCCTACTAAGGCTTCACAAACCTTCAGTACCGCAGATGACAATCAACCTTCTGTAACTATTAAAGTAGGTCAAGGTGAACGTGAATTGTTTAAGCACAATAAAGAACTTGGCTTGTTCAATCTAGACGGAATCGCTCCTGCACCACGTGGTGTCCCTCAAATTGAAGTTACATTTGACATTGACGCAAACGGTATCATGCATATCAGCGCAAAAGATAAAGGTACAGGCAAAGAAAACAAAATCACTATCAAATCAGATAGCGGACTTTCTGAAGCCGAGATTGAGCAAATGGTCAAAGATGCAGAAGCCAATGCAGAAGCAGACAAAAAGATTGTTGAGTTGATCCAAGCACGTAATAGTGCAGAATCTACATTAAACGGATTCCGTAACGATTACAATCAATACAGGGATCAAGTTACACAAGAAGAAAGTGATAAGGCTAAAGAAGCAATTGAAAATGTTGAAAAAGCAATTCAAGGTGATAATGTTGAAGCAATCAACAAATCCATGACTGATTTGTATCAAGCAATTGGGCCTATTACCGGTAAGAAATTTGAGGCTGAGGAAGCCGCAAAGAAATCGGCAGAATCTACAGATGAAACTGTCGTAGACGCAGAAGTTAAACAATCTGCGTAATTTATGGTCGGGTGCCGCATAGTGCGGGCCCGACACTTATTCTTGCTTATTAAAGGAGATATAAAATGACAAGAGAATTAACATTACGTTCACTAGATATTCCAACTATTCATAGATTTGGAATCGGCTTTGAAAGCATGTTTGATGAACTCATGCGAGTAGCAGGTAGTCAAACACAAAACAACTATCCACCTCACAATGTTATCAAGACAGGTGATGAAACTGTTTTGATTGAGGTAGCAGTGGCTGGTTTTACAGAAGGAGAAGTTTCTATTACAGTAGAAAACAATATCCTACATATTATCGGAGAACAAGTACGTGCAGAAGATGCGACATGGGAATATTACCATCGTGGCTTGAGCCGTCGCAATTTTAAGCAAAAATTCACTTTGGCTGAACATGTTGAAGTAGTGGATGCTTCCATTCGTGACGGTATTCTGAGCGTTTATTTGGAACGCAAAGTTCCCGAAGAGAAAAAGCCAAAGAGTATTGCAATTAAATACAATAAATAATATAATTACTCTATGTTAAATATTTGTGCGGGTTTCAATCCCGCACAATAGGAAGTAAATTATGCCACAAACTGATTCTAAAATTACAATCAAACCTGATCTTAAAATTGCTGAACCACCTATGTTCAAAGTTATCTACATGAATGACAACTATACCTCTATGGATTTTGTTGTTAATAGTTTGATTGAACACTTTAACTATAATTTAGATACAGCTACTCATATTACAACCGGAATTCATGAATCTGGTAGTGCGGTAGTAGCCGTGCTACCATTTGAAATTGCTGAACAAAAAGGTATTGAAGTAACTGTTCAGGCTAGAGATCAAGGGTTCCCACTTCAAATTAAAGTAGAAGCAGAGGCTTAAAGAGATACTTCAATTCTTTTCGGGTAATAAGGTTCCCGATCAAATTTGCTATTGTTAGCATATCTGATACCACTAATAGTGGTATCAACCATTTTTGGATCGGAGCCATATACCCATACTGAAACTTTCTTTTCAGTATCTTTATGTAAAACTTGTCCTGGATAATAATTATCAATGTTTGGGATTTGTTCGTTGAAAAACAAATCTTTTATAGGGACACAATTACTTACAACTATAATTTTTTTCACATCATTGTGTAGTTGTAGTTTCTCTAGTGTTTTTTCTAGGTAATTGATATCTTCAAATTTAAAACATTTTTGATGGAAATCATCAATGATAGAGTTACTAGTAAACTTATCTTGCCATCCATTTATTCCAACTATGGCAATGCCATCTACTACAACTACATTGTTATGTAAGTATATGACATTGCGATAATTAGAGCAGATTCCATATATTTCTTTCACTTTATGGTCTCTGGAAAATGTTTGTTCATTTTCCAGAGTTCCGTCCATAAAGAACACCCCGTGGTAAATCCCACTAAGATGTTTTAGTGCCTTTTGTAAAACAACCGTATCGTTTGACAAATTACCCGGGATTATACAAAATAGACTTGTAGGCTTCCCGGACCAATCTAACTCACTCTGTGGTGTTAAATTCAGATCACTTATTAAATCAAACCCAAAAATCATCGTATGATAGATTTACGCCTTGGGTTTTCTAGCACGTGGTTTTGCAGGTGCCTTTTCAGCTTTTGGCTTCGCTGGCGCTTTTGGCTTGGCTGGCGCTTTTGGCTTGGCTGCTGGCTTAGTTTCAGCTACTACGGGAGCTTCTACTTTTACAGGTTCCTCAGCCTTAGGAGTCTCTACTTTGTAGGGAACTTCAACGGGCTTTTCTTCCTGCTTAGGGGGCTGCCAAACACCAAAAAGTTTCTTTAAAAAATCAAACATGTTTTTCTCCTTAACTTATTATTTAGATGTCCTGAAATGGTTTAAAATTTATTAACATAAATAAGAATATGATGTACAGTTACTTAACACTACCTGAACTAATGTCATTGCCGTTACCGTCAGTAACAGAGCAAAAACGTCTTTATTTTAGACCTTCTGCTAATCAAGTACATCATGTGTATGAACTTCTAAATCATACAATATTTAAAAACGAACTTAGAAAACCCAATATTTTAATAGCTCCGAGACGTAGGAAATATTGGGGAATGTGCGAAGGTGGAATTTCTAAATATAGAAACGGTAGCTATTGTCAAATACATCTAATGGACAAATGGATAAGTGTGCAATGGATGGTAGCAATATTAGCACACGAAATGGCACATCAGTATCAATGGGATATCATCGGGCCTGAAAGAGAAGAAGAAGGAAAAGATTTTTTAATGAGTCATGGTCCTTCTTTTTTTATGTTCAGAGATAGAATGGAAGAACATTATATTCCATTAAAAACCGCGTTTAGTCAACGTAGATGGTACCTACACCAAGATTTGTTTAAAACTTAAAAACGCATAAATACATATTATGCGTGACTTACTTGACCTACTAGAGACCCTCACTGAAGATGAGGACAAACAAAAAACATTATCACCGGGCGTTATCTTAAAAAGGCCGGGTCGTTACCAAGCCTTTATCAACCATATTGCAACTGGTAAAGCGTTCAAAACAACTGACGGGCATTTAGTTAGAATTGATCCATCAGAAGCAGAAAGAATTGATGATTTACATAATGCGCCTGGAGGAACTCAATTTAAGGGTGCAATTAAATTAAAGTTAGACAATGGGACAGAAATACCGTTAAGTAGTTTGTTGAAAACTGCTGAATTTGGTGGACAAAAAGAAGGTTCTGCTACCCCTGATAGCGATACAGGTGAAGAAGAAAAAGGTAAAGCAGGATACAAGTTCAATCCAGCAAACATTAAGATAACTGATAAATCTATTCCAGCAGAAGATTTTGGTGATATTATTGTCAACAATGATAGATTGAATGCAACACCTGAAGGTAAAATAGTGGTAGTCTTAGCCCAAGAAATAATGGCAGGCGAAGGTGCAATTTTACCTGAAGAAATTAGAGATAAACAGCATGAAAAGTTACGTAGTGCGTTAACAGACGATGCAGGAGAATACTTGGGTGTTTTAGCGTTATTGTATGGACAATCAGAGTTTGATAAACGTGCTGAATTTGAAAAGTGGTTAGGTGCTTCTATTGAGGATTTAGTTTTACGATTCCCTAGTAAGCAAAATGAACGTTTAGCAGATAGTTACGCAGAAATTAAGAACCCAAGCACAGAACACGAAGTTAAGATATCCAGTAAAGGATCTGGTGGCGGCGCCCCACCGGCAATGAGTGGATTAAAAGTTCCTGATACATTAAAACGAAATAAGAAATTTGCGGCTCTAGTTGATTTTATTGAGATGTGTAAAACTACTCCAACGAAGGAGCAACCATTCAAAGCAATGAATATTATACACAAATACAACCCTTCTGCATTACCTAAGAAATTCAATAAGTTCTTGCCATGGAGTGATAAAGATTATCAAATGGCAGAGAATAGTCTGCAATTATTCAAATCTAACCGTAAAGACGAATCACGTTTACCAATGAAGTATCAATCTATTTGGGCAGATACTGTATTTAAAGGTGAGTCAAGTGACGGTGGTAAGTTAATATACATGGTCAAAAAAGCAGTAATGGACAGTGTAAATGAAAACGATGCTATTCCCAACTTTGAAGCTGGTGTGTTGAACATTTTGGATATGAACTTTGTTCAACAATATGCAGAGTACAAAGGTGGTAAAATTAATTTTAAGACACAATGGCCCGCAAAACTTGACGGTGTTGTAACCATTGAAAGTAAGAGCGGTGCAACTGACCCAACTAAAGGTGGATTTAGTTTCAAACTAGCACCCAAAGATGCAAAACCTAGCGAGTTAGCTGAACCAGGCTCAGAACCTAGTCAACAGGAAAAACCAGAAAGCGAAAAGGATTTTGCAAAAGCTGCTGCAAGTATCGCAGGCGGAAAGCCCAAAATGACCATGCCTTCATCAAGAGATACTGGTGTGGGTCGTGAATTACGTAAACGAGCCAAATAATTTGACTTCCTAAATAAAAGCTGTATAATTGTTTTTATTTAGGAGTTAAAATGAGTCTAGTCCCAATCGTAGTAGAACAAACAAGCAAAGGTGAACGCAGTTACGACATTTATAGTCGGTTGTTACGTGACCGCGTTATTTTGCTTGAAGGTGAAGTTCATGACCAAATGGCAAATCTGATTGTTGCCCAATTACTATTTCTTGAATCCGAAAATCCTGATAAGGACATTAGTCTCTATATTAATAGCCCAGGTGGTAGTGTGACTGCTGGTATGGCAATCTATGACACTATGCAGTTTATCAGGCCTGAAGTGCAGACTATTGTTATGGGGCAAGCATGTAGTATGGGCAGTTTGCTTGCACAAGCAGGTGCAAAGGGTAAACGTATGATTCTACCCAACGCACGACATATGATCCATCAACCTTCAGGTGGCGCACGTGGTCAAGCAACTGATATGGAAATTCAAGTTAAAGAAATCCTTGAAATGAAGCGTAATCTAACTGGCATCTATGTCAAGCACAATAGCGCAGGAAAAACCTATGATGAACTTGCAAAAGACATGGAGCGTGACTTTTTTATGAGTGCCCAACAAGCGGTAGATTACGGTCTTGCAGATAAAGTAATCGCAGAACGTAATACTTGAGTATTCAAAATGGATCACAATTTGCCTCCTATCAAACTTCCCTGCGGTGGGATTGCACACTTTGATGAAAGTAGTGGAATTAGTTATCGGTGTGAATGTGGCTCTGTTGTAGGCAGCATTGGTCAACCACAATGGTGCAAAGATGAAGCACAAAAGTACGAGAACTGGAAAAAATTAGGGGGCAAAGGTTGGGATTATTTTATGGCTTGACAATAAATCATTTTGGGCGTATACTACTATTATCAAAAACTGATAAATACTATTATGCGACTCAATGAAATTAATCAACCCAGCAAAAAGGCTATCTTTGAAAGTCTGAAATCTGACAAAGACCAGCCTTTTGCTGAGGGTACACTACAGCAAATTGCAGAATCTATCAGTAACTTTGATAAGAATCAACCCAGCATGTCTGTTGATGAAGCACTTGAGTGGCTTAATCAGGCATGAGGAGCTGAATGCTTAGAATTTTAGGTGCTGGTCCAGATAGTGAATTAGCAAAAACATTAGATAGATATCCAGATCAAAAAGACCGCTTAAAGAAGCAATTAGGTGCTTTCATTAAGTGGAAGAATGAGCATCCTGTAAACGGTTCCATTCCTGGTAAAATGCCGGGTTTCGGTGATTCCGATAAAAAGTTTCGTAGTGGTGGCAATTTTGATAACAGAATGCCCAACATTGCTCATGCTCACTTAACGCATAATTTAAGCATAGTTTACTACGTTGACCGAGAAACTAATACATTACGTCTATACGGAGTATACAGTCACGATGACATAGGAACTGGTAGTCCACCGAACATTAATCGCCAACAACAAATGGCAACTCGTTGGACAAATATGAGATTTGATGCTAGTGAGCCACCTAGTGCATTGCAAACTGACAAGTTTAAACCAGATCAAACTACTACAAAGCCTAGCGTTAGCACAGGAAAACCTGATTATACACCAAAGCCAAAGCCAGTCGCAACTCCTAAGCCAGTAGTAAATAAGCCGTCTGAACCAGATCGTACATTACAATTTGCAAATGATTTAGAAAAGTTTTATCCACAAAGAAACTTATTCAATCGTCTAAGACAAGCAAACAGTAAACAGGAACGATTAGGTGTGCTTACAAGTGAAATGGCTTACATGGATCTAATAAGAAAACGCAACGCATTATATCCTAGTCAACAAAAGTATTACCAAGGTTTAGACATACTTTTCCGTTACATTTCTCAATTAAAATAATACTACTTTGGTAGTACATTTTTTGGTTGACAATAAATCCATTCGGGCATACAATACATGTATTGATTGATTAAAGGAGTCTTACATGTCTGTCAAGCGTTTCAAGCAAACTCAAAAGTTCCGTGTTATTGTCGGTCAAGCATGTTTCTATGCAACTGCTAAACAGATTCGGTATGGCGTTGGTGACTTCATCCAATGTAACTCCGCAACACAAAAAGCATTGGATGCACTAGAATTCACCCGTTCGGGTAAGGGTCTTGCTGACCAATGTGCTGTGGGTCTTGCTGGCACTTGGGAAGGTCTGCAAGTCCAAATCAACGTGGCTTAATTATGTATACTTTGATTTTCGTTTCAAACTTGATGTATCTTGGCACCTATGCAAATTTAGCATCGTGCCAAAATGCAATTTATGAAATTCTTGCCGTTAAGGCAAATCCTACAGGTCAGCGTTTGCCGGAAGTAGAAAAAAGTATTCAAGCGCAATTGGCAGTGAATCGGTCCTTTGCTTGCATTCCTGTAAAAAAAGATTGACTATAAATCATTTTGGGTTTATAATTAAATCTAAACAGTCAAGGAGTCGTATGTCGTATACCGTTTTCAAACACAACAAAGAGTTTGGTCCCCGTAAAGGTCTTGAGGGTCCTTTTCACTATCCTAACGGTCGTGTGTTGTACTATGATCCGAAGGCTGGTGAGTACTACGATCCGTTGACTGATTTTTATGTTGACCGTGACGAGGTCGCTGAATTGCAAAAAACTATTTTTGTCTACCTGCAAAAATAAGGAGAAATAAAATGCCATGTCTTAGTTATGATACCCAATGGGTTCACGATCCTGCCCGTTCGGCAAGAAAAACCGTTGAGGTTGTTGCACTGAAACAAGAGTGTGACCGTCTTGCCCGTATCGCATGCCGTGCTATCACTGCCCTTGAACAACTTGATCCTGAACTGAAAACTTTTAAGGATCGTGAGTCTCGCAAGTGGTGGGCAGACCACAAGAAGGCTGACGCCGCACGTATCGCTAAAGAAGAAAAAGAGAAAGCCAAACTTGAAGCGGAAGAAAAACTGCGTAAAGACGCATTGGCTAAACTGACTCCTGAGGAAATCAAAGCATTTGGTCTTGATAAGAAAGGCAAAAAATGAGTATCTTAGAAAACCAAGCGATCCTTGACTTTATTATCAAGGGTCTTGATAGCGAACAGTACTATGTCAGTAAAGATCAACGACTTGCCCGCAAGATCATGGTTGAACTTGTCAAAGCTGGTCGTGCTGAATTTTTGCTATTGCGTGATGACGAAGTTTCAGAGTGGTGGGGTAAACTTTACAGTAACATCCAAGAAAAGTTTGACCGATACCAAGAAAAGGTTCGCATCTATAATATCAAAATTGAGGCTTACAACAAACTGACTGCGGCTGAGCGTAAAACTTTGGGTATTCGCAAGCCCCAAAAACCAAAAGGTTTGTAATACTTTAGTACTACCTTTTGAGGCTTGACAATAAATCAATTTGGGCATATAATACTTGTATTGATTGATTAAAGGAGTCTCTGATGAAAGTTCTGTACACAAGCCCCGTTTTCAAGAATGCTGATGGTTCTGGTCGTCAATTTATGATTCCTATGGTTGCAGTCAAGACCTATGCAAAGCGTGACGCCGCACTGTTGGCTATGACTGTCCTGGGCGGTATTCACGCTAAACTGACCCCTGAGTTCTTGGCACATCGTAAGTCTATGATGTCCGCAAAGCGTAAAATTGAGCGTGAGGGCTGGTACAGCCAAGCAGTTGCCTAAAGTTGACAGTAAATCATTTTGGGCATATAATACACGTATTGATTGATTAAAGGAGTTTTGTAATGGGTACTCGTTCTACTATTGCACTGGAATTCGCTGACGGTACTGTGGGTCAAGTTTATTGTCACTGGGACGGTTATCTGTCTCACAATGGCGAGATCCTGTTGAACAACTACATGGATCCCTTCAAACTGCAAAAACTGATTGACTTGGGCGACCTGTCTAGTTTGGGCCCTGAGATTGGTGAAAAGCATCCGTTTGACAATCCTCACCAGTATAATACTCCTGAATATCTGGAGTGGCAAAAAGACAAGCAAAATGTTTGCAC
>JACCDX010441468.1_pt1 | contig 34932 bp, 37 predicted proteins | sample 7449681 | NCBI WGS metagenome assembly JACCDX01 (sample SAMN15323450, study PRJNA562643) | freshwater metagenome | isolation source: river surface water | place: USA:Blue River Watershed | collected 2017-08-18
AAGACTCAAAAGGATGACCGCAGACTTCTTGACTTGGAACGGAAATGATGCTACAATGTTATATGGGATAGGAAAGTATGGTAGCGATAGTTATGAAATATTTTTCAATCAGAACTATACTGTACAACCTACTGATAAAGAACTGAAGCGATATCTCGTTGAGGAGATTTTTAATGTTGTTGAAACTGCTTGAACGACTGGGCCGTAAGCGTATCATTTTTGATCGTGTAGAAAACGAACCGTACCTAGAACGGTATTATCTCTTTTTAAAAGAAAGAGAACGTTTTCCTTTTAACATATTTTTACATAAGTTTCTTAAAGGTGATCCTGATGATGTTCACGATCACCCTTGGCCTTATGCTACTTTGATTTTGAAAGGCGGGTACTATGAATGGATTCCTCAGTTTAATGAAGACGGCACTAAATCCTGCGAGATCCGTAAATGGCGTGGACCTGGTCATTTCCGTATTTGTTCTCCTAATTCTTATCATCGCATTGAATTAAAAGAAGGCGTGACTGCCTGGACACTGTTTATGCCCGGTCCTCATAAAAGAGATTGGGGTTTTTTAGTCAACAACAAATGGATACAACACGAGCGGTATCTAAAGGAGAGATATGAACAAGCTCATAATCAATAATGATCATCTAAACGGTCTAGTTGCTAAAATTTGCAGAGATATTATGCTCAGCAACTGGAGACCCGACTATGTAGTAGGTTTAACCAGAGGTGGTTTAATTCCTGCTGTTATGATCAGCCATTATTTCAATGTTCCATGCGAAACGCTAAAAATTTCTCTTAGAGACGGCGGCGAGTGTGAATCAAATACTTGGATGGCAGAAGATGCTCTAGGACCTAACAGCAAAGAAAGATTTATAGAAAATCCTGTAGACGTTTCAGGAATCCTAGAAGCTGCCAGTGATCTATTAGAAAACGGAACTTACAAAGAAATATTAGTAGTCGATGACATCAACGATACTGGTGCTACATTTAATTGGCTAATGAAAGATTGGCGTTCTAGTTGTTTTCCTGGAGATGATTCCTGGGACGAGGTATGGAACAATAATGTAAAATTTGCAGTAGTTGTTGATAATCTTTCTAGTAACTGTGATGTAAAAATGGATTACGTTGGTATGGAAATCAACAAAGCAGAAAACGATGTTTGGGTAGATTTTCCTTGGGAAGATTGGTGGACTAAATGATCGATGCTAAAGTAAAAGTACATTGCACAGATGCAGGTAAAGATTTTGACATGCATGTATTAGGATATAAACCTAAAGCATTTTTAGAAGTTGCATTTCAGACTCTTAAAATCCGCATGGTATATAAAGAAAATACTAAAGCGTTTGTAGGAAGTCTCGGTGGCAGAGAGTTTGTTATTAGAGAAGATGCATTACCTGTAGAACGTAAGGAGTTTAAGAGATGAGAGAAACTGTCATGAAAGACCAACCTCCATTTATTGAGGATTCAACTGCCCCCTGGGACAATCTTTTAGAAGAAGATTTTCACGTAAAGGTATTTAGAGACAAATATCCTGTAACAGAAGGCCATCTGTTATTTGTGCCTAAATATAATACTTTACATGTTCTTGTAGATGCGTTCGAGGATGCTATCAGAGATGGCATAAGAATGGTCGAGGACGGCGAGTGTGATGGTTTCAATGTTGGATTCAACTATGGTAAGTCTGCTGGACAAACTGTAGGTTGGCCTCATGTGCATCTTATCCCAAGGCGTACAGGAGATATGGAAGACCCCACAGGCGGTGTACGTCATGTTATACCCGAAAAAGGGAATTATAGGAAAACAAAATGAGAAAAGAATTGATAGATGCATTGCGTGTACACTTTAGCGCACATGTGTTAAAACATAAAATGAATGTAGAAGTGATGCTAAAAAATCCTACAGCATTGCCAGATCATACTGATCTAATGGATGCTATGGAAAAAGAAATTGAGATCATCGCAGAATACATGGATAAACTAGAAGTATTAGATAAACATTTCAATGACTGAAATTTGTATACCTTGGGAAAATCAATCTAATATCTGGTGGAATGAGACGTGTGCCCAGATTGTAGAGCATTTCGGTTTACCGGGCGGAAGATATAAAACAGAAGTCGGTGAAGATAATATGAAATTCTTTTTTAACGACGAGAGAGATGCGCTACTGTGCAAGATAATGATCAGCGAACAGATATGAAAGAAAGAATTGGTTTTATACTTTTAATTCTGATTGTCATATTCATTATGGCATGGTCCGATTTTGGAAAAAGTCCAAGAGTTTATAATTGCGAGTTAGCCGAAATTAGCCCCGATTTCCCTATAGAGGTTAGAGAAGAATGCCGAAAACTGAGATTAGAAGAATGGCGAAAAGAAAATGAAACAAGATCAAAAATCTGGACATCAAACTTTAACAGTACAAGAAGATCCTGATACTGGTGATTTATATTTGTTGTTTCCGCAACCAATGCTAGATCAAGTAGGGTGGAAAGAAGGAGATGTTATCCAATGGATCGATAACAAAGACGGTTCTTGGTCTTTAGAAAAAAAGAGTGTATAATAAAAATATGAGTAAAATAAAAATCGCAGAGCTGTTTTACAGCGTACAAGGTGAAGGACGCTACATGGGTGTGCCTTCTGTTTTCTTACGCACATTTGGTTGTAACTTTAAATGTGCTGGCTTTGGTATGCCTAAAGGAGAAACAAGCACAGAGGTAGAAGCTATCGCTGCTAGAATAGGAGAGTTTAAGAAGTATGAAGAACTTCCTTTGGTATCTACAGGTTGTGATAGTTATGCTAGCTGGGATCCTCGCTTTAAAGATCTTAGTCCAATGCTTACATCAGACGCCATCGCAGATAGGATCGCAGAGATTCTACCCTTCAACGAATGGCGAGACGAACACTTGGTCATCACAGGAGGGGAACCTTTGCTTGGATGGCAACGAGCATATCCAGATTTGCTCAACCACCCGAAGATGAAACACTTAAAAGAGATTACATTTGAAACAAATGGTACTCAAAAACTTTCTCCAGAGTTTAAAGAGTTTCTCATCGAATGGCAAATGCCTCATGTAGATTTTACTCCGGAAATAACATTTAGTGTTAGTGCAAAACTAAGCTGTTCGGGAGAAGAACGTCACGAAGCTATACGTCCAGATGTAGTATGTGAATACGAAGAAGTTGGTTACACTTATCTTAAATTTGTAGTAGCCACAGAAGAAGATGCTGAAGAAGCGATTGAAACAGCAGATATCTATCGTGCAGAAGGATTTACTGGTCCTGTATATCTAATGCCAGTGGGAGGTGTTGAAAGCGTGTACACTCTCAATAATCGTCGTGTGGCAGAGCTAGCTATGAAGAACGGCTTACGTTATAGTGATAGATTACAAGTGCCATTATTTAAGAATGAGTGGGGAACCTAATGTTTACAAAACTAATTAAAAAAATTACAGGTATAGATAAACTAGAAGCCAGCATCGCAGAGATGCAGGCAAAAGAACAAGAAGCTGTATCACAGCTGGCCGAAAATCAAAGAGAAGCCGAAAGAGCCAGACAAGAAGCTGAAAAAGCCAAAGAAGAAGAAGAGAAAGCCAAACTAAGTCCAAAAGATCGTGCCACTCGAAAAAAAGAACCATGGGTTGGCGTTTTGAACACACATGTCAATCAAGATAACATTCGCAACGGATTTTTTGAACTTGACTGGAATGAGTATTTTGTGTTAAAATTAAAACAAGAAGGTTACGGTGCAGATGGAGATCCCGAAGAAGAAATCGTGGATCGTTGGTTTCGTGAACTGTGTGCCAACGTTGTAGTAGATGGTGATTATGGCGGTCCTGTTGAAACAGGTACTTTGGATATAAAGACAGTGAAAAAGAATAATCTATGACATATATTTTAGTTGATACTGCTAACACATTCTTTCGTGCTAGACACGCAATCAACGGCGATGCTGATATTAAACTCGGCATGGCATTCCATATAACTTTAAACAGCATTCGTAAAGCATGGCAGCAATTTAACGGCAGTCACGTTATCTTCTGTTTAGAAGGACGTAGCTGGCGTAAAGACTACTATGCGCCTTATAAACGCAATCGTTCAGATGCTCGTGCTGCTCAGAATGAAAGAGAGCAGGAAGAAGATCGTGTATTTTGGGAAGCCTTTGACACATTCAAAGATTTCATTGCAGATAAGACAAATTGTACAGTTCTGCGTCACGAACAACTAGAAGCAGACGATCTTATTGCAGGATGGATTCAAAGTCATCCTAACGATAACCATGTGATTATTAGCACAGATACGGATTTCGTTCAATTGATAGCACCCAATGTTAAACAATATAACGGTGTAATGGAACATGTTATTACACACGAAGGAATATTTGATGACAAAGGTAAGCCAGTTATCGACAAAAAAACACAAGAACCTAAGCCTGCACCAAACCCAGAATGGTTGTTGTTTGAAAAATGTATGCGTGGTGATACCAGTGATAATGTCTTCTCAGCGTATCCGGGTGTGCGTACTAAAGGCACAAGCAAAAAAGTGGGTCTTACTGAAGCATTCGAAGATCGCAAAAGCAAAGGATTTGCGTGGAACAATCTCATGCTTCAGAGATGGACTGACCACGAAGGCAAAGAACATCGTGTATTAGAAGATTACGAACGCAATCGTCGACTAATCGATCTTAGCCATCAGCCAGATCATATCAAAGAAATTATTGCCAATACTATTTCACAGGCAATCGATGCAAACAAAAACATTAGCCAAGTCGGTATTAGACTTATCAAGTTTTGCAATCTTTATGATTTAAAGAAAATTGCAGAACAAGCACAATCGTATGCGGAACCATTAAATGCAAGATACGTTATTAAAGAAGATCACAGCCTGTCAGTATAAAGATACCTGTGATAATAGAACAGACACATGTTGGGAGAGTAATATGACAGAGTTACATGCTAAACCAATCATAGCAGATAAATTTTGGATCGTTGAACGAGACGGAGAAAAATTTGCTACCTTGAGAAAGAACGAAGACAATCGTTTTGTTATGAGTAACGAAACGGGAATTGAAATTTATAATACAAAAGATAGCCTAACTAAAAAATTCGGCAAGAACTTTTTTGTAGCAAAGATTATTAAAGAAGCCAACAACACATTGCCTAATGAAGTTCACGGATATCCTACAAGCACCAATCCTCATAATGCAATGTTTGATATTAGAAAAAAACTTCCGTTGTTCACTAAGAGTGAAGATTCGAAAAGTTTATATTGTGCAGGATACTATGTAATCAAATTTCCCAAAGGATGGGTCAAGAGCTTTTGTCCTAAATTGATCACATTACAACGATACGAGTATCAAGGTCCTTTTAAAACGGAATTAGAAATGAAACAGGTGTTGTCTAATGTCTCAAAATAAAATTCCAACAAATTTACCTAGCGTAGAAAAACTATTGACTAGAGTAGTTGCTGCTGAAAAAAGCCAACAAAAAGAAATACGTATCACTATTCAAGAAGCTAGAGACTTGACTACTGAATTGGCTCTATTGACTTCCAGACTAAGCAATAGTATACAAGAAATCAATGAAAAATTGTCCAAAATTAGTGAAAACGCCGGTACTATAGACGTAAAGCTGGATGGTGGAACTTTTTAATAGGCTAAATATATACGTGGTTATCAGGAACACGAATATATATGAGCAGACCTAAACCGAAAGTTATTTTAGAATACGCAAATAAAGAAAACTATAAAGTTGAACAAATTTTAGATAGTGAAGCTATATGGGCAGTATTCTATAAAGGACAACCTTTTAATTTAAAGAGCGGTAGCCTATTGGCCAGTTATCCTGGACCAAAATATAAAAAGGTTTCTTTTAGTAATCCGGGTCATGCTGTCAACCTTGCAAAAAAATTAAACCGCCTATTCAAATGCAATGACTTTGAAGTCTATAAATTGACATCTGGAGAAAAGGTAGGTTAAAAATGGATCAGAAGGATACCTATACTTCGGTATTCTTAAAAGCTGCCAATAAAGAATACAACGAAGAAACCGTTAAATCTTTTAAAGGCCAATGGTGGTACAGCACAAGAGACAAAGCTTCAGGCGGACTGAGAATGACCGACGCTTGCATAGAATTTCTAGAATCTGAAGCAGAAATTAAAACCTATCAAATAGATCTTCCAAAAGATATCACTATCGGACCGCAGGTTCTAATTTGGTTAGATCAATACCTCGATAGCCCTTATCATCTAAGTAAAAATCATCTAAAAGTTCTTACAGAAAAAGCAGCATTTGAGTTATACCTATTTTCAGGAGATGTTAGAAAAATGGGTGCTGCCAAAGCTCTTAGCAAAAGACTAAGCCAAGAATCAACCCAAGAATAATAACCCACTATAAATATTTTCATGATATTTGACCTGAATCCGTTAGAAGTATTAAAAGTCAGAAAAATGACGACTATCCCTCCTCATTTTTCTACCACTAGAATTTCCGATGGTGAATATTTTAACGGAGTTGAAGATTGGGTAAGAGTCAGATTAAAAGGCCGATATGCTGTTTATAAAAGTCCTTTTTATGATCAAGACAGCAATACGCTTAAAAGCTCTGTACATATAGGATTTGAAGATCCTGTAGAACTTACTTATTTCATGCTCGCATGTCCACATTTAAGGAGAAACTAATGACTGAAGAAAATCAAGTAGAACAACCCGCACCAGAAGCAACTGCGCCGGCGCAAGACACTCCAGCCGCAGATCTAAACATCAGCGACCTGCTTGCACTGAAAAGTGTAGTTGAAGTAGCTAGTCAACGAGGCGCTTTTAAAGCTAACGAACTAGAAGGTGTTGGTAGAGTATATAACAAACTTAGCAATTTCTTAGAAAGCGTTGCTAAAAAGGAAACAAAATGAAAAGCTTAAAACACATAGCAAAAATGCGCAACACTGGAGCTAAAGTTCTAGTTGTTTTTAGAACACTCCCTGGAGAATCTAACAGCGCATTGGTATTACCTGTAGCACAACTACCCGACGCATATCATGATGCTATCATGAAAGTTGTTGAAACTGACGAAGCACAACAAGCATTTGAATTCGGAGAGATCATGTTTACACGTATGTTCCCCGATGGAAGACCTATGCTACGTGCTATGCAAGCCGACGGAAGACTGGCCAAAGTTCCAACCGACAGTGTTGTTATGACACCAAATCCGCAGAATGAGATCCCTTTAAGTCAATTAAATGTTTTAATTGCAGAACAGAAAAATTGTACTATTGATGATCTCTGTACATTTGTCAACGGTGCTCCTGCAAAAGAAAGAGACAGTCAACCTAATACGACTGCAACACCACAAGCTCAAGAACCTGCTGTTACTAAAACTGTAGATCCAGTTAAAACTCCAGGCAACGAACCATTGAGCGATCTCGATCTTGCCCGTTCATTCCGTAGCCAAGCTGATGCTCTTTATAAAGAAGCAGCGAGATTGCGTAAACAAGCAGATGACTTAGATCCACCTAAGAAGAAAGCAAAGGCGACAGAAACTGCTGATGCCTAATCCGCTTTTTAGGCCGCCTAGACACCTCGTAAAAGAATGGCCAGAGGTCTTTGAAGATCTATATATGAATACCATGCCGGTGACATATATAGATCTTATCAATTTAGAATTTACAGATGGAAGAGTTTGGCAAATTGATGTTAAAAATCAATTAGCCGACGATGATGCAGATTCAGTTGCTGAAAGACTGATGATGACAATCGCTGAATACAAAGAAACAATAACTAAAATTGATTTTAAAATAGATATTGAGCGATTGAAAAAAGATATTTCAAGCGAAACCGATAAATTATTTTGAGTTGAAGTTCTTTTCTAATCTCCAATTACGAGATTTGTCATCCATCTTTTCGTGTGTATAAATTCTATCTACCCTGCTATAAGTTCCGCAGATGTTAGCACAATAGGCCATTTTGCCTTCTGCGCAACTGGGTTTAGTCCAAGAGTCAGTAAACACTCTATCTAAATGACCAGCATCAAGAATTTCTTCTAAACTGTGTTTGTTTAGATCAAACTTATCCCATCCGTATTTTTGTACTTCATGATGTAGTTGGAGACTCTGACTATCACTATGTACACCATTTAAATGCGTACCTATATAACAACATGGAATCACTCTTCCTTTTTGGTCAACGAAAATTTCCTTTCCGCCGTTTCTGGTTTCTGCTTTACATTTAATTACTGCATTATCTAAAACTGAATTATCTTCTCGCTGTAAAGTGTTATAGATTTTAGCAACCATTTCTGAATGATTATTGTGTGGTTGTTTTTTCTCTTTTAACGATTTGTAATGATCTATGCTAAATTCCCAGAATCTTTCTTCTACAGGCCCAGTAGGATTTTCTAAATTTCTATTTTTAGGATCAATAGGAGCATCGATCCAATAGTCTAGTTTTCCTTCTCTAGTCATTGCACTCATTCTTACAAGACTTGTTCCGTTATCTACTCCTAGAGATTTTTTCGGTACGAAAGAATAAAAACCTAATTGTTTAGAAAGTTCTTTAGCTTGATCTATTTGATGTTCATTGTGCTTAAAGATCAGATAATCCCATTCAGCTCGACCGCCTGCTCCAATAAAAGCTTTAACATTGGCCATGAGTTTATCCCACTCAACATTTCTTCTATACAGATGATTTGTATCCTCTAATCCATCTATACTAAAAGTTATAGACCATGACCAGTGATCTCTCAACTTCCTAGCAAACAGTTCTCCTAATTTAGCCCAAAACTCCGGTTTTCTCATTCCACCGTTAGTATTCATTCTCACAGTAGTCATTGGACTAACTTCAGTAATGTACTCACAGATCTCGTATAAATCTTTTGCCATTCCCGGATCTCCGTGTACACCACAAAATAAAATAACTTCACATTTTTTAACTATGTGAGGAGGAAAATAATTTTTAAATTTTTCAAAAGTAATTTGATCTATTTCTAGATCCGGTCTTATCAAAGGACTGTTTATATGAAAACGTGTACACATAGGACATGCAGCATTACACGCATTTGTCAATTCTATATGTAACTGGCAAAGCTGTTCCTTATTAAAGAAATGTGTCATATTAGAACTCGATGATTTTTGAATATTCTGGATAGACTTGCGAGAAACTCTGCCCGCGATATTCGTCATGTACTTTAGTATATTCGATAAATTTTTTCCAATTTTCTTCATTAGGCTTGCCTTGTTTAATATAATTGATTACTCCAGGTAAATGATGATGATACATGTAATGATCTACCATAGTTTCTGGAATAGACTCTAAACGTTCTATAACTTTCGATTTAACATAGTCTGGCATTTGATTTAAATTATACCAGATTGGTCCATGTACTAAATTTAGATAAGGTCCAAAATCTCTAAAATTTTCTGAGTGTTCTTTTAAAATATCAGGTAAACTGAATATGTTTAATGAACTTAAAGTTATACACCATCCTAGGTATAAATTAGAAGAACGCTGATTAAATTCTCTAGCTTTGATCATGTTAGCTTTAGCCTCTTCCCAATTAGCAGGATAGCGCATATATTCAAATCCGTTGCCGATTCCATCAATGCTAAAACTAATATGTACGTGTCTAAAATATTTGAAAATCTCAACTTGCTTAGCCGGCCACTGGGTTCCATTAGTGGCATAATGTATTTCCATATCTTTCGAATAGCCTTTTTCTACTGCTACTTCTAATATGCGCCACATCTTCTTACTCATAAACGGCTCGCCGCCGTAAAAATCAAACTGTTTAATCGTAGAAAGATTATTTTCTAAATCATCCCAAAACGGACTTTCGTCATCGTAATGCTGATGATATTTTTTCATTTCTTCAGCATATATCTTAAATGTCGAATATCTCTTCTTTTCGTAAATGTCGTAATATTCTTGCATCCAAGTACTGCTACTATGTGGAGCACAAGTTCTACATTTTAAATTACAGGTATTACCTAAATTGAGTTCAAATTTAGCTAATCCTTCGAAAGGTTTGTTTCCTTTTTTCAACCAGTCAAAATACTTTTCATTATCTCGTAAACGCTTACTTTTTCTTCCAGCGTCCTCTTCTTCGAAGCACCAACTACAGTGACTATGTCTGATTCCTTCGGCTAGATCTTTTCTAGCTCTTTTAAAATCATCTTGATCAAAATTTATAACGATAGGATCTACACCTAGGCTATGTTTTAACTTTTCGTTACGATACATACAACAAATTTTAGTTGTACCAGTATTGTTACCACTCATGGCATGGTCAGCGTTTACGCACCATGTGCTCAAATCTTTATTTTCTATCATAATTTTCGTATATCTCTTTACACATACTATAAAAATCTGTGTACTCAGGAAATGTCTTTAAAAGGTTAGTTCCCAACCGTTTATCATTCTCGGTAAAGAAACTATAAAAATCTCTACGACCTGCACGTATTTTCTCTTCACTAACTGGATTTTCTTTCATATAATCCGTTACTCTTTTAAACTTTTCGTACTCAACATCAGTGAACCATTTTTTATTATCTTCAATAAATTTTAACGTATCTTCTTGATATTTAAGGAACTGTTTAGGCAGTATGTTTATCATCCAATGAGGTGGTTCTTTTAAATATGGTGTGTCAAATGCTACTGCTTCGAACCCTAATTTTTCTCTCCATTCTATAACTTTTTCTAATAGAGATTTAAAATTAGTAACACACAGAACATTATAGGTACACATAAGATTTACTGTTGCACCTGCCTTGGCCACTTCGATCATGTTACGTTCCCAATGATCGCATTTTAATCCAGTACGCATATATTCTGCTTGTTCTCCCCAACTGTCAATGCTAGTGAAAAAACTAAACTTACGTATTTTCTTTTGACGTATAAGGCTTTGCACTCGGGAGATCAACCTATCAACCCTTTCATATGTTACTCCGAGATTACTGTTTAATGTTATTTCGAGATGAGGAGCAGGTTCATTTTCTAATAGATCAAAGAACTGCATTGCAGCTGGATTCATTAGCGGCTCGCCACCAGTGATACGCAGTGTATGGAGATCATTTTTTAAACTCGGCCACCATTTCCAAAAAGCTTCGATATAAGGATTTTCATCTTTAGGACCGTAATAATTACCGCTGTCTAAAAATTCAATTCCATATTGATTATAGGTTAGATCATAGTTGCCATGTTTTTTAATTTCTTCCATCCACATAGTGCTGGCTTGCGGACAGCAATAACCACATCGATAGTTACAACCGTTGCCGAAACTAACTTCTAAATATCTAGGGTTGATAGGAGCATCCCAAGGAAGTTCTGCTAACTTTTCAATTAGTGGTTCTGCAAAATCACTAGAGCTATGGATCATGCGATCACTGATATGATCTCCGGGCAAGTCTTCAATATTCCAACAATAGTAACATTCTTGAGGACGTTCTCCTTCAAGCATTTTTTTACGTTGTTCTTTTTTCCATTGTGTATTATGAAGTGCGCTAGGATCTTTGGCAATTTCATCTAATCCAATATGATGGGGGCGAGGATGGTAACAACTATGATTATCACCTGTGTGTAGATACAGAGTCTGGTGCAACCATTTCATTGCACAAAAACTCGGACTGACAGCATTCAATCTGTCTCTAACTTTTTTGATGTGTATAACTCTGTTATCTTGCATGTTTTATATAGTCGTTTAAATCTATCTGTCCAGATATTTTATGGTTTACAAAATCTTCTATTATAGACAATATAGTATCGTGAACTGACTGATCTCCAATATGATTAGGTCTGCCATCTTTTGTAAAAAACTCAATTACTTCATTAGATGTTTTACAAGACAATGCTTCTTTTTTAGAAAAATATATGAGAGCGGGTTTTACTTCGTTTTCAAAATTATCAAAATATGTGTAATTTGAAAAATGATAATCTTCTAATATGGAATGTACCCAGTTTTGATTTTCCTTATCAGTCCGATAATCTGAAGGGAAAGACCAAAAAAACAATGCTCTAAGTTTCTTATCTAAAATCATTTTTTTAATTTCTTCCGAAATCTTCTTTTGAAAAAACTCATTTAGTTTTTTATTATAAAAATGAGAATAAAAAATTTCAGCTATGTTACTAGTTTTTTTAACTTCCGGATTTACATAAAATCTATTAGGATCACTCCAAGAAAAAATTACAACATCAGATTCTGTCATTTGCTCGTATCGTCTAAGAAATTCTAAAAAAATTTCTGAGTTGCTATAACCCCCCTCAGCATAATTAAAGACTTCAAACTTAGAAGACAATTTATATGGCCAAGCTTCAGTAAAGTAATTTTCTTTCCAACAAAAACTATCACCAAAGATAAAAATTCTAGACATTTAAACTTTTACACCTATCATAAAATGATTCTAATTCAGGAAACGTATTTAAAAAATTTGTATTTCTCCGCTTATCGTGCTCTGACCAAAAAAGATAAAAATTTTTCATTGCTTTATCTTTATCAAAATTTGTATCTGATTTAATCCAATCTATCAATCTTTGCACCTTGCTAATTTCAAAATCACTGAATCCTTTAAATTCGTTCCATTTGGTTTCTGGATTGTACTTCATAAAGTCCACGGTACGTTCTAATTCGCTGACCATCCCCGGTAGTAATTTAGGATTCATAAAGTCTGGGTCTGTTAGTTGAGGCACATCGAACCAAACTAACTGACGTCCTTTATTGTATTCTTTTCGCAACTTCAATATGTGTTCTATATAGTTATAGAATCCTGTGTAACTTAAAGCATTAAATGTAATAATAAATGTAAGACTGTGCTTATCGCTATTAGCAAGGTAATCAGTTACATTGCGATACAACCTGTCGAAGTCCATACCATTGCGTATGTATTCTGCTTGCGAACCCCAGCTATCTAAACTACAGAAAAGCATAAAGTGATCGATAGCATCTGCATCTGTAATTTGTTTAAGACTATACATAAACTTAGACCATTGATCACCTGGCGGACAACAATTACTGGTTATGCTAAGATGTAGATCTGCTTTAGGATGTTCTTTAATATAATCAAACATTCTAAAAGTATTTTTATCCATCAGCGGCTCACCACCTGTCATACGAAACGTCTGCAAAGTAGGATATATTTGTGGTAGCCATTCCCAAAAAGCTTTAAGATAAGGATTGTCTGGACTGTTATCTATGTTTAATTGTTTTACCCAAGAAAGGTCGTTATGCCAGCGATCAGATAATATAAATGCACCATTACGTTCTATATCCTGCTGCCATGCTGTACTAAGATGCGGACTACAATAACTGCAACGGAAATTACAGGCTTGATTAAAATTTACTTCTACATAGCGAGGATTAGCATTACCAATTGCTCCAACAGCTAGTGCTTCTTCTATGATTCCTTCTTCGTATACGTCTTTGCTACGATAAGCACGATCGCTGAGTTGGTTGCCGCTGTCTTCTATCTGCCAGCAAAAATTACATTCAGTAGGTCGCTGTCCCTCTAACATCGATTGGCGCTGTTCTTTCTTGTATTTTGTATTATGTAATGCACTTACATCAATTGCGATTTCTTGTAAAGGAACTTTATGACTTCTTGGATGATAACAACTATGAGTTTGACCTGTAGGAATATGTATGCTGACATTAAACCATTTAGCTAGACAGAAGCCAGGTCCGATGTCATTGAGTTTTTCAAAGACCGTAGAAGCATCAGCAAGGTACCTCGACTCGAACTTGCCGTTGACTAATTTAGCTTCGTTGCCTTTGAGATTTCTATTATATTTCATCGAATTTATTTTTTAGCCATTCAAAGTCGTTGATCTTTTTAATGGCTTCAACATTTCCTCTATTCTGTTCTCCATACTTCCTGCCTTGTATGGCTCCTTCTATAGCATACTCCGCATAGTCGCCGGTAGCTACATTACACCATACATCGAGTCTTTCAATAGATTCTGCAGAGTCTTGTCTAGATATTGTTTGACTGGCTAACTTAGAACACTCTCTAAACGCACTTTTCCAAGTATTGAAAGGATCTGTATTAAAAGCTGTAATGTTGCTGACTTTGTTGATCACTTTAAAGTTATTAGATATGCTGGTGGTCATATCTGCAGAAGTAGTATCCATGTTTAATGTCTTGATACGAGGCAGTAGTTTAATACCTCCATAGCCATATTCGAGATTGTTTAACGGATTGCGACTGCGCCAAACATGAACGTGTGATCTTTCATAACGAGGAACAGCATAGTTAAAATTAAAATCTTCAACAACTATAGCATCACCATCCACTACATAAAATAATTCTGTTTGTGCCGACTTAGCGGCAGCTATGTGTGCTTGATGTATGCCTTTGACACCATCTATCCTTCGAGCCTGTGGAAACCTATCAGTTAGTTTCTTATAATTTTCATCTGCATTAGGTTCGTTATAACTGATAAAAACTATATCGTATTTCTGTGCTAAAGGAACAGATGCCTGCAGATCTAATTCTTTCTTTTCTACAAAATATCTATTATCAAATTCACGTTGGCTTATAGGTAGATTTTTTGGAAACAAACAGATACCATCTTTGTGTTCACCATTCTTGAACACATGCACATACATGTCATCCCATTTAGTGGCTCTATATTCGCTAAGGTCAAATGATTCGAGAACTTCAAGGTCATCCCAGATAACCCAAAACATTTTAGTAAATGATTTTGAAGATATATCTCTGATATTTTTGCAGTGTTCAACTACCTGTGCGTTAGGCCAGCGAGACTTTACAGAAGCCCATTGCTCTTGATCGATCGCTCCTTGACTGACGAAAAATATATCATACATTTCTATAGTATGTCAAACCAAGGTTGATTGTTTCATCGTACAAGTCCAGTGTAAACTTGCTTTGTTCTGCTGTTAGCCAAGGCCATTCAAGACCTAACTCCCTACGAATACGTACTCCGAGATCTTGTGCTTCTTCCGCAACAAATGTATGATTGATTTTTTCTTCATAGATACTTCTTAGAATTTCAAAATCTCGCACATCGACATAATTCCAATCGGTACAATTAGTCATCCATGTTCCCATTCGAGCACCAAGAATAGCGTAAATTCCGTTTTCTTCGTGTGCGCCCACAGTAGACCACATACGCAGTCTATGAATATTATGCCACCAGATACGTTCTTTAATTTCTTGAGGCGGAACTTTAACACCGTCAAGCAAGGTCATCTTTACACCTTCACGAAATCCTGCTCTCCATGCTTGGAACGGACTACCTGTGATAACACTATCACTGTAAACACGAGGAAAATTACGATAACCATCTTCCCAACAGAAGTCTACTTGAGCACGATCACTTTCACTATTTTCGTGTGTTCTCATATTGAGAACAAATTCTTTGTTCCATATCTTCAATCCACCATTACCATAGCGAAGACCATTGATGTTATTCCTACCGCACCAGCCGTAAACTTTGATCTTAGGATCAGACATATCAAGATCAAGATTAAAAAAGTCGTGATGTACGATATTATCTGCATCTACAGAAACGAACCATTCTGTTTCAGATAATTCTGCTGCTGCCTTATGTGCATGGTCGCTGCCTTTGACACCATGCACACGTTTTGCCCATGGTACCTTGGCACAAAGATCAGCATAATGCAGATCAGCATTAGGTTCATCGTAGCTTAGAAAAATAACATCAAACTCAACTATTTTCATTTTATCTCTAATACATAATTTTTTAAAACACGTCGGGTATAGATACTAAACTTAGGCGGCATCTCGACGTTATTATATGTTATTTTACTATCTACTAGGTCTTTAAGCAAGACATTATACTTTTTATATAAGATATTGGGATCATTATATTCGGTCACATAGAAATTTAAAACTGTTTCTCCGTCCCAAATGATCTTTCTTTTGGTTACAGGCTGGTACTTATCAGGTAGGAGAAAAGTACCTCCAAATTCTTCAGTAAGTTCAAAAGTTAAAGTATTATTATTGCTATCAAATGTGATGTAGATATCCGGATTATCTATTTCTGTCCAATCTTTATTGATTACTCTGTGTAATAAATCATCTATTTTTGACACTGTTTTCTTTTCTAAAATTTCTAATGTCAAATCTCTCACATCTACTGCACAATTAAAAATATTGATTTTACCTTCGATAATCATTTCTGCAAGATCATTATCAACAGGTATTGAATTGTTCACATCTTTAAATGCAGACGACGGCCCCACTGATGTTACTGCTCCGGTGTCTGGATCAAATACGGCAACGTATGTTACAGGTTCTAATTTAATTTCTTCAAAAAAATCTGCTATTTCATCCATGCCAGTTCCTCTAATATGTTGATATTTTCATCGGTAATAAAATCTTTTTCGACATAATGTACTATATTTGTCTGCTGATAATTTCCGATTTTTAAGTTTCCATGTTTATCTAAGTACAGTCCAACATGGTGTGTCAATACATCTGCAGGCCATGGCCAATTTTGTATCATCGGTTTTAAATGAACCACCTTAGGAAATTCTAAGTCATAAGAAATTTCATTATCAATGCCTAGTATTTTTGCTGAAAGAGCAAACGCTTCATCTGTTCCTACTATTCTTGGTTTATGCTCACTTAAAAATAAATTGCTAAACTCTTTCGGGTATTCTGTGATGTGTCTGACCAATGTAAAAAATTCTTTAGATATTTCCGAATCTTTCTTAAAAAAAGTATAAAAACTGTACAAGTTAGGCAAGTTATTTTTTTCAAAAGTTTTTCTGTAATAATTGTCACTAACTAATTCGCCTCTGTAGGTATAAGACTTGTTAGGGATATAAAGGTCGACATTTTCTACAAAGTAATCTACCCAATGACTATAATCTCTCAAGAAAAGCATATCTACATCAAGGCATATCGTATTTTCAAATGGACTAACTACGTCCATATAGCTACGTCCATCCCAGAATGTTTTTTCTGACCACTCAATTACATGATCAAATACCCATAATGATGTAAATCTTTCGATAAATTTTTTGTCATTTATCACTAACGCAACTTGATCATATCCAGGCTTTTGAGTATTTTTAATACTCAACGCTAATGCATATGCCATCTTAGCATAATCATCGGATTCGTCGTTTTGATTTACTACTAGTAGATAACCAAAATTCATAGCAACTCCAATAACGCATCAGCATTTCGAGTTATACTAGACTTATTCATCACATGTACGTCGGCATCTGAAATCAATGCAGGAAAATATTTTTCATTCATTGTAGTGTTTATTAAAAATAAAAGTTTTCCTTGATCTGTTACACTGTACAATAAATCCTTATCTAAAGTAGAAAATACTGGAGGAAGATGGATATCAGGATTGGTTTCAAACCCATCTAATATATGCTGAGTTACACTAAATGCTATATCATTTCTATAATTCTTAGTATGGAATCTAAAAAGATCTGAATAGTATTGATAATTTTCTTTTACGTAAGACAATAAAGAAAAGAAATTTTTAGAATATTCATTCTTTGTGAACATAATAGTAGTAGCCCAATACAAATGTACTCCTGTATCCGACACATACTTGTCATGATAACCTAATCTATTTGAATCTAATACATCGTTTATAGATTTACCTAATAACACTCGATCGGAATATTCCCAATAATTATTGAGATTATCTGTAAAAATTAAAAAATCACTATCTATAACTAATGTTTGATCGTACGGTGTTAAAGAGTAAGCATCGTTTCTGTTTAAATTTACAAACGGAACAACTTTTGAAATACTACCATCGTGCAATCTTCTAGAGTTATCAGTCTGCGGCTTAGATGTTATAATTATCTGATCAAAGACTTCATCGGCTTTCTTTTTTATATTTGACTCTTCCATCCACTTCACTGTCGATTCGTCAGTGACTAAAGAAACAGGAAGACCGAGATTCTTTTTTGCTAGACCTCCCGAAATTAAAGACATCAACGCATAATCGATATCTCTGTTGTTATGGGCAAATATTAGAACTCCACGATTCATAGATCGACCAATTTTTCTACAGATCTACTTTTCTTTAACGTTTGAAAAGCTTCTAAATATTCGTTTGTAGATGTAAAATATCGATCCATGATATTATCTTGAAACTTTTCAAGATCGTCTATTAGAATAGGTGTGTCATTTTGATCTAATAAAACTACTCCGCTAGTTCTTCCCTTGTCTAATAATGTCTGTACAAAGCTGATAAGCTCTCTATTGATTTTAAAAATACCACCATTGAAGCCATAAGTCAATTTGGCCTGTACTTTTTCTTTGAGTATTTTTTGTTGGATCGAAAATGTTTGGCGAAAATTGGAAAAATCCAATGCTGCCTTTAATTGATCATCCATACTTTCTCCTAATAACTGGTCAGTTATTTATAGACAGCTATTAGGTGTATGGAAATTTTAAGTAGTGCTGATTGATGACAACGAATATGTCGGACTAGTTATATTCCAAATTCCGCTAGGAAATAGAGATCCAGTGGCCTTTAACTCTTCTACAGCAATAGATACTGTACCGTCAGTAGAATCAGGGCCTGCACCGATTGGTACGTGATCATCTCTTAGAGTTATTTGTATAAGAACTTGTGTTGCAGTCCCGGTCGAATTGTTTGATACATCGCATTTTGCTGCTAATTGATAATAATTAGAAGAATATGGAGTACTTAAATTGGTTTGATAGTAAGTTTGATAAGAATCTGTAAGATCGTAATAGTTTACAAAATCATTTGTAGCAGCACCGAACGAAATAGTTCCGATCGTTGCTAAAAAATTAGTCCAAGCATTGTTTTGAGACGAGGCAGAACCGCCAGAACGACCAGACGATATCCTAATTTTTCCACCGCTATTGAAAAAATATCTCGCCTGATTAGCATCAGCAAACGTAACTGTCAGCACTGCCTGAGCCTGTGTTGTCCAAGTAGCTGTCACTGTTTGCGTTGTCTTAGAAGTAACCGTAGATTGTCCTGCACCAATATTAAATCTGTTGGCATCAGCGACATTTAGCAGAGAATCAAAATTAGAAATAATAGAATAATTGATCGGACTACCTTTTGTTATGGCAGCGATCACTGGAGTATTACCATCTTGGTGTACTCGAACACTTAGAATATCATCTCTAATAGCATTCCATTGATTTCTAGTTATGATGTTACCATCAAAAACATCAGCGGATTGAACTACTTGTCCATAACCCCTACTTCCAGATCCAGTACCTAAAAGGTTTTGTACTCTATCTTGTAGAGAATTAAGATCTATGTCTTGAATTTGATCGCCTGCTGCCATAATTTATAGTATAATCGCTTCGATTGTTTTAACGCCTGTGTCGTCATTGCTTTCTAAAGCAATAGCAAATACATCGTTAGCATGCGGAACTGCTGCTGTAGCACAACCACCATTGGCTGCTATTAAACGTTGACCTTTTTTAACTGCTCCTGTAACTTTAACAGGAACACGACCTTTTAGAGCCACATATACGCCGCCTTCTAGATCTTTATTCATCATGAATGCAGGATTAGCACTAATCACACCAATAGCACGATCACCCCATGAACTGGCTGTAACTTCTTTTTCTCCACCTACAACCATCACTGTACCAACTTCATATTCTGCATCTGGCAAATATTTTTCTGCCAAATCGGCATATTGTGCCGCTGTTGCTGTTCCATCAAAAATATTAGCCAACAAATTACCGCTGGAATCCCTAGCTGCAATGGAATATGCTGTTTTAGTAGTCTTAGCTGATCTATATTGTGTGCTTGTTACACCAGCATTCCACGCTGGATCTGATGCTGCATCGTTGATTCTAATTCTATCTGTTTTATCAGAAGTACCAACAAATTGATTAGCAGTAATATTGCCGCTTGCATCTCTAACTGGAATAGTTTGTGAGGCATCTCCAGGAACCGAAACTGACGGTAGTAATGAATTGAGCTGAGAAGCGTTAGTAGCCGTTGCAGCAGAACCTGTACAGCTACCGGTTAGTGTTCCGACAATGTTTGCTCCTGCATAACCAATCTGCTTAGTAGAAGCATTGATCATTACAGTTGTATCAGATGCTAGTACATTACCTGTATGAACACCTGTGGTATTACCAGTAACGTTACCTGTCAATGCTCCATTGAATGTTGTAGCATTTACTTCTGACCAGCGAAGCACTTCTATCGATCCTGGAAGAGTTCCGCCTAGCTTATATGTATTAGTTATTCCTGGGAATACACCAGTAGCTCTGATAATTGCTACATCTCTTTCATCTGTATTTTCAGTTACATTGATCCTAAAAGTTATAGGATTTCCTAAACGATTTTCAAATATGACTTCATCGCCATTCTCGACATTTATTCGAAGATCGCTTCCGTCACCTACGGTAAAACCAGGATCTTTAAAAATTACTTCTTCGGTAAATTCGTTGTCGCCTACTTTTAAATAGCTATCAGCAGAAAAACCACCTAAGCTGTTGGCATTTTGTGCAGTACCCCACATTACATAATTGTCTGTACTAACACCGCTTGATGATTTAGCTAAAGTGAAACCTTTCTTGATAACAGAAAAATCTTCAATTGGATTTTGAATTGAATCTAAAGTAAATGCAGTTTTACTGAACACTCCAATTACCTTGTCGTCAGCTATAACTTTTAATATTGTGTGAGGTCCAACATCAGTAGAAACTGTGCCTTTTACCACTGCTGCAGAAATAATAGACGATCCTAAATCGGGGCTAGCTTCTGGACCTACTAGAGCAAACTCTGTTCCTGTCCAGGCATATAGTTGTTTAGCAGTAGTATCCCACCAAAAATCACCAGTAGATAAACCAGTAGGTGCAGTAGGACTTGCTTCAGCACCGCTAGCTACTTTCCAGCGACTTCCGTCATAATATTTGAGTTTTTTGGTAGTAGATGTACTATCGTACCAAATCTGACCAGTAAGTGCCTTAGGAGGCGCCGTGGTATTTGAGAAACTTTCTAGTAAATGAACAAAATTTTCATTCTGAACTTCGCCGTAGCCGGCATAGTTTTTACCTACAAGACGTAAATCTGTAGTGGTATCTATCGTACCGTCTGCTACGTTTACTAGTATTTCACCGTTAAATTTGTTTACTTGATATGCCATGTATTAGCTCCGAACGTCCTTATATTTATTGTACTATACGAGAAGCAGCTTGTTGCCTCTGAGTTTCTAGTTGTAGATATTCGTCCTCTGTTAAACTTGTAGTGATACCTAATGCTTTTTGTCGTATATGTCTTAAAACTTTCCAATCTGTACTGTTTAAAAACTCTCTTTCTACAGCATTAGTCTGTTCTTGTGTTTTTCTTTCTAGTGTTTCATTTGCTACTGGAACGACTGACTCTGTACTAATATTAAAATAGTGAGTACCAAGCATCAACGAACTGTACTGCTCATCTGTTATTTGCACTACTTTTATTGTCGATGGTACATTAGGCTCGTATCCTAATATACTCGTAACAGTGTTATCTTCTATACAAACATAGTGCATTTTTATCTCCAAATTGCCAAATAGTTGGCAGCTCCTTTACTTCTTTGTTCTGAGTTTTGAACAAATACACGAACTCTATCTCCTTGAATACTGTAATAATTTGCTAGAATATCGTCACTATTGACTGTTCCAGCAAAATATATGACCTGCATCGACGGTATAAATCCTACTAAATCTGCCATACTCTTACCAGCAGGAGGAAATATATCAAAGAAGTTTGCATTAGAATTCAATGATCCAACTTGATTAGTATACGATCCCACACTAACAGCACCGTACGTAAATGTATAAACGTTTATTCTAGCATCAACATAAGCCTTGTTTGCTAAATGGCCTGCCGATGTTGGGGCTGTACTACAGGTAACATTTCCTCTAGTGATCAAAACTCCAGCTGCCGCATCTAGTTCAATAATATCTTCAACAGATCCCGGACCGTCATTGTTTACGTACAATCTTAAAGCCTGTTTTTCTCCACCCCTACTATAAACATCGATCCATGCAATATCGCCGCCACCTCCGTACGGATCACTTGGCCATTGGATTCGTCCATTAGTTGCCATTCCTACGTTGCTGGCATTAGTTATATTGCCAGAATGTGTGCCAGCTGAATTACCTGTTAGATCGCCTGTTACATTGCCAGTTACATTGCCGGATAAATTAGCAGTAATAGTTCCAGCTGCAAAATTACCACTGGCATCTCTTGAAACTATCTTACTAGCTGTGTTTGTTGAAGTAGCATCTACAGATATAGTAACTCCAACTGTACCGTTGAATGCGCTTACCGGAGCACTTGTAGCAGTATTGACAAAAGTTAAATTACTGCCTTTTGTCAATGAATCTAATCCGCCAAGAGCTTCCCACTGCGGACCACCTGGCCTAGATCTTAAAACATAACCATCCGATCCAAGACCTAGCATTGCTGTAGTATTAGCTGCTGTTTGATATGGAATGGCTCCAGCGCCACCACCTACAATATTCGTTGCTCTAGTTGCTAATGTTGCAGTATCAGCATTTCCGAATAAATTATTGGCATATATTCCGTTAAATTTATATCCAGTAATTCCTAAATTGGTTGTATTGTCACCAATAATTGCCGGAGCATTAGGACCTCCGAGTGACAAGGATGTTGAACCATTTACGAAACTAATATCAGGGCCTGCTGGACCTACATCAAAATTTAATGTTCCTGTGCTAGATCTTACTGTGGGAGTTGAACTATCTACTAAAATTTTTAATTGACTTGAGCTACCTACAGTAACCCCTGCATCATTTACAGATAAAGAAACTAACGTACCAACTGTAGTTAAAGATGAATTTACTACGTTAGATGCTAAAGTATTTGATGTTAGTGTATTAGCATCTGCCGGCACAGTTACGTCATTGAGACCTGTAAATGTTACACCGTTTATTCTTGGACTCAATGCCAACTGTCTTGCTGCATTAGCTGTTCCTGTTAGTGTTGCGCCAACAAATGTATTAGCCTGTACTATATCAAAAGAGCTTGTTCCGGATGCAGCAGTAACGTTACCTGTAACATTACCAACTAAATTAGCACTAATAGTTCCTGCACTAAATCCGCCTTCACTGTTTCTAGCTACAACTTTTCCTATAATGTTAGCTGAAGTAGCATCAACACCCCATGTTTGTTCAGTACTACCGTCAAAGTCGTTTCCACTTATGTAGGAACCTTTTTTTAACTTATTAGTTGTACTGGCTTTAATCGTGATGTCTGACTGCCCGTCAAAGCTAGATCCATTGATCGTTCTAGGAGTAGTTAGTCTCGCAGCTGATCCTGCTGAACCTGTAATGTTTCCCTGTATAGAAATCGTAGATCTTAAATTTATACCTGCCACAAGACTGTTACTAAATCCAGAAACAGAATTTGAAGCATTTATGACAAACGCAGAATTTGTACATATTGCTGTTATTTGGTTATCTATTTCTAAAAATATTACAGGACGAGTATTACCATCGCTATCTTCTAGAGTACCTGATCTTCCTCTAGTAGTTCCAAATCCAGGAACAGCTTCTGGACCTATAAATTGCCAACCATTTACTGTGTAAACGTTCAGTGTATTGACAGGCGTTTTCAACCATAGAGATCCTACAGTAGGTTCAGCCGGAGGTGTATCGCTAAGTGTCGCAGCACCAATAACTGACCATTGGCTCCCGTCATAAATATTAGCCAAACCCGAACTAGAATCGAACCATATTTGACCTGTTAGAGGCCTCGATGGAGGTTCTGGGTTAGCGAAATTTTCTAATAGATAAACAAAATTTTCATTTTGTGTTTCGCCGTATCCAACATAATTTCTACCAACCAAACCTAAACTCGTGCTGGTATCTATCGTGCCATCTTCGAGAACTATTAGTTGTTCGCCGCTATATTTGTTTATGATGTAAGCCATCTATCGCTCCTGCTTATTATGGTGGTAAAATTGTATCTGATACCCAGACCCAAATTCCTGGATTCTGGATTGTAAATGTTTTAATCGTTCTCTGTACAGACACACCCGATCCAGGAATAGTAGCTGTAGAAAAACTTAAATTTGTTAAACCTGCTGCAGATCCGCCTACTAAATCTGTCAAGAAGTTTTGAGTTGTAGGACTTCTTAAAGGATTTATATCTAATGAGGTAGATGAATTGCTAATACTTGTACATAAAATTTTAGCTACTGTTCCTAATCTATAACTAGCAACTGGTGCTAGATTGTTTAGGATGTTAGTAATAATATAAGTGTTCGATTTAAAGTCCGATAGATCCATACTAAACACTAGTGGTCTAGTTTCTATAGTGTCATCAACATATTCTTTAGTTGCAGCATCTTGCGCACCTGTTGGATCTGCTAGACCTGTAATCCTAGGACTACCGATCAATGAAACATTACCTGATCCATCCGGTGACAATTCTATATCATCATTATTAGATATAGTAGAAATTCTATTGTTTTCTAGACGCATCTGCGTCACTGGTGGTACACCTGGACCAATGTTTACTACGTTTTGAGTACCGAACGATGTTACACCTGGAATACTAGTAATAGCAGATCCGAGACTGTTTCCATTGATAACTAATGTTCCGCCAATGTATAATGCTTTTCCGCTTGCTAAATTTAGACTTTCAGACAACTGCATATAATTGCTAGATTGAATATAATTGAAAGTCTTATCTGTAGTTCCTTTGATCGTTATACCAGCACCGTCCGCTGTAACATCTGTAGGACTGCTAACTGATGCGATGGTTAGATTTTTATCTTCGATAGTAACGTTTGCAGTATTGACAGTAGTTGTAGTACCATTGACTGTTAAATCTCCTTCAATAATAACACTACCGCCAACAGCCAATTGAGAATCAATATATCCGCTGTATATAGATACCGTTCTATTTGAAGCTGCGATCAAAATAGCATCTTCTTGAGATGCGCCGCGTCGAACGTTTAACGACAATGATTTGTCCGAACTAGCATTTGTAAGAAGAACGTTTCCGTTTGATACAAACAAATTACCCTGTCCTGCTGATCCAAAAATCAATCCTAAGTCATTTTGTATGTTGAGTTGACCAGCATGGTTGTTAGCAGCAACGTCATTTCTTAGATATTTTGAAGCTACCGCGCCGCCTAACTGTTCGCTGTTTGTAACAGTGACATTGAATTTTATTCCCGACAGTGTTCCTGCATTAAAGCCAGGAATAACACCGCCAGAGAATCCGATAATATCATTTTTAGGAGTAAAACTATTTGTTGAAAAAATACCAATCAACAAACCATTATTATATAAACTGGTAATAACACGAGTTTGGTTTTGAGTATCTAAAATACTTTCTACTTTTAGTCCGCTAAGACCTTGTGTGCTAGAATATGCCGGAGCCAAAAGTAAAGGATTTGTACCGTCAAAAAAGTATAACTGTCCAGATGCATCGTTAAACCATAAGTCACCTATAGCTAAAGAACTAGGTTGAGTAGAACTAATTGTTGCGGAACTAACTGGTAAGAACTGAGATCCTGTATAAACTTTTAATTTTGACTCGCTAGTATCAAACCAAACTTGACCTCTAATAGGGTGAGTTGGTTGTGTAGTATTCGCAAAGTTTTCTAGAAGCTTTACAAAATTTTCATTTAGTGCTTCTCCGAACCCGCTATAATTTTTTCCGATAAAAGTAAGATCGGTTGAGAGATCGTCAATTTGACCATCTGCCACCGTTGCAACTATAGTACCGTCTGTTTTATTAATCTGATATGCCATGTTTTATTTCCAGTTAGAATGCCGGTGGACCGGATCTAATAATGTAGTTCAATGTCATGTAAGGATTCATCAAACCAACAGGAGTACCTAACGTCACACCTACCCCTTTCTTGATACCGCCCGAATCCTTTAAGTACTGTGCTTGACCTGGTGCTGTTGGTCCTAATCCAGTTGTTGCAGCAGCATCTAATGTTGTTGTTACTGCAATAGCAGCATAGTCTTGTGTATTAGTTGATAATGTATGGCTGTGTTCTGGTAGGTTAGCTAACACTAAACTAACCGAAGCCTGTCCAGCTGCCCCTCCTAAAGTTTGTGCAAGAACGTCAGGGACTCTGCTGGCTGTGCCGCCGCCCGAATCAATGTAACCACCAGATAACAGCGGTACCGATCCAGCATTATCCATATTATCTTTACCTAGAGCAAATCTACCTCTAAGATCCGGTATTCTAAAAGTATTGACACCCTGTAAAGGAGCCACACCATTATATGTTGTACCAATAACATCATATAGATCAGGATATTTTGTTTTTTCAACTTCTGATCCGTCACACAACAAATAACCATATGGTGCGTTAGATCCTGCGAAAGGCATTATGGCTCCCATAGGAACACCAAAGTCTCCAACAAACACATCTCTGGATTGTTTTAATAGACCAGACGATGCAGATGATGCTTCACTGGCTCTATAAGTTAAAACATAATCCGTTTTCTTAGAAAAATTAGGAAACGGTTCGCTCTTGGCTGAGATAATGTTAGCTGTTAGTGTAGTGTTGAAAGTTTTTGTATAACTACCTGTCTGCCCGTCAAACTGTACAGGAGCACTAATTACGTCTCCTGCTAGTTGGAAGGTTGTGATAGTATCTAATGCTAAAGCAGTGTTTGCTCGTCCACTGATGTTTCCAGATAACACGCCTTCGATTGTGTCTGCAACTACTGTCTTAGCTCTGATAGTTCTATAACGTTTAGATACTGTACCAACATCAAATGTATCAGTAAGACTTGGTTGTGTATTATTTGTCTGTAGAGTTCCGGTTACATTGATTCCGTCACCGACGATTAAATTCTTTGTAACACTCATACCACCGGCAGTTTTAATACTACCGTTGTTTAAATTAGTACTAGCTGTGGTATTTGTAACTATCAACGAACCTGTTAGTTGTAATGTACCATCAACGTCAAGTTCATAGTCAGGTGATGCTTTGTTTAATCCAACTTTATTATCGATAACTCTCAATATTGTAGTTGGAATTCCATTTCTGTTAGTTTGTAAATCGATACTGCTTCCTGCTGCTGAGTTATAAATTTTTGCAGCGGTAGCTGTGTTTGATAGATTAAAGGTACCGTCAACACCTAAAGTTAAACCAGAATTGTTTCGAATATTAAATCCAAAATCTGTTGTGTTGATAGTATTAGATCTTAAAAACTTTCCTGCTTCAACTTCAAGGCCTGCAACATTCAATGCATCGGCACTTTTTGCTGTTCCAAATAATATAGGAAGGAATCCTCCTGCAAACTGAGATGCCACTGCAGGATCTATGTTTCCTTGTAAGTCTTTATCTGTGGCTAAGTTTACACCAGCTCTTAGATAAGGAAAACCTAAAATCTTCACCTTAGGTGAAAAGCTATCTTTACTGAATATGATAACTGGAACGTCGGCGATATAAAATATCAACACATAACGATCAATGTTATCACTGTCTGAAATCTTTTCCACTGACGGACCATAACGTAAACCATCAACTGTGCTTTGACTTGGTCCAACTAGCAACCATCTCGATCCTGTGTATATTCGAAGTTGTTGATTTGTAGTGTCAACCCATAATTCTCCAACTTTACTATCAGCTACTGCTGGCTCACTGGGTCCTTTTTGTATTCCGCTAGCTGCTGTCCAACTGACGTTATCAAAAAGTTTTAAAGTTGAATTTTCAGTGTCGTACCATAGTTGGCCTTCCACTGGATTTACTGGTTGTGTTGCTGATGCAAAATTTTCTAAAAGATGTAAAAAGTTTTCAGCAATAATCTGTCCGTAACCTGTTACGTTTCTTCCGGGAAAAGTTAAACTAGTATCTGTACTTGAAGTATTATCAAATACAGTAATTGGAGTTTTGTTTTCGTTATCTGTAAAATTGACTGTATATGGCATGCTTATACCTCAGTGAAGCCGGTTAGGCTCTGTGCTCTAATTGTGTAGTCGATCTGTAGTAATCTGTTTAAAGATTTTTGTACAGGGTGAAATACCACATGTGTCAATAGTTTTCCTTCTCCGTCTGGATTGTAACTCTTTAATCCTAATTCGTCGAACACAAAATTACTATCCATGTTTATACTGTTATCAAATGCTTCTTGTCCTAAAGGCTCACCATAATCTAACAAACAGGTGATTAAAATATCGCTATAAGTTGCACCGCTGACATGCCTAATTTCCATTTTGTTTCTTGCAGGATCTACGTTTTCAGTAGCATTTTGATCTACAATCTTAGCATATGTTTGATTGTACAAACTAGAGTTGATGCCAACTGTGTTAGGAGTTAGGTATGTTATCAACCCGGTAGGATCAACAGTAGTTCCACCAGATCCAAATACCATTTGATAGATAGTTCCCTTACCTTGATTAGACAAGCTTTGTACCATTGCTACACTCATATTTTCATAGTGTATAGCATTTCTTTTATCTTGGAAAACTTCACCAGTCTGAGGATCCCATATTTTAATGTGACCTTCAAAGTGAAATCCTCCCGTTTCATTGGGTTTTTCTATTTTTTGTTGGGTATTTTCAGTCATTTCAGTGTCTTCTTTGTTCATCATATATTTATTCGAGCTAAAATCTCATCTGTTTTAACCGGATACAGGACCTGTTTGCACTGGTATTTCAGTGCCTTTTTGGGCTATAAACTTAGCGATCGAAGTAGTATTGTCTAGCAGTGTTATACCTGCACTGGCTGTCGATGCTCCTCTGTCGTACCAAGTTTTTCCTGTTCGTTTAACTACGGTGATTCGTGTTCCAGCTTTCAACGGTGTTGTCAATCTAATGTAATTTGATATTCCGTCTACGCTAAATTCTGCTTCAATAATTTCATCTCCCTCTGGACTGCTTGCCGCTAGACTTTCATTGAACACAGTATATGGATCTTTTTTCAATCTGCGGCCGGCAGCAAAAACTTCTACCTCATCACAGGCTGAATATGTATCAGGTATAGATACTCTATTCCATGAAGATCTAGTTCCTTGTTTAGGAATAAAATCTAAAGGACCAACTAATAATGTACTGCCGTCACTGAAGAAATCGTATCTGTCTTGAGTTTCGTTATATGGCAGTCTTTCGTTATATCCAACATCTGACACAGGAGTATTTGCTAGGTATGTTTCTTTAATACTTGTTCCCTGTGTTCCTCTCCTTAGCTGTCCTAGTACATTTCCTACTTTGGTAAAGTATTCAATTCTTTCTCCAGAAATATAAACTGCTCCTGGTATATTTCTAGAAGGAATAGGATCTGCAAGTACAGAAGAATTATCTACTTCGATCGTTTGATCATAATAATTTAAATCTTTAGTCAAGAAAGTATCTCGATAAGAGAATCTATTGTAATGATAGACATTTAAAGCATCTTTTCTAATTTCATAAGCACTAGAATCTCTACGGATCGCATCAGCATAGATAATAATTTTTATTAGATCTGTCGGAATAGAATTGTCTTTGAGATATACAATAGCTCTTGGTAGATCAACAGAGTAATCCTGTTCTTGGGTTAGTCTATATCCATTTTTATAAACCCAAACATAGTCAGAAGAAATAGGTACATTGGCAAGTTGGTAATGCACTTTTCCACCACTAAACTCATCTGACAAAATACGCATTGTAGGATACTCAGAGAACCAAGTAACTTCCACTACATCGTTATCGTTTTCGTTTACACTTGTTAAACTAACTGAAGGATCAATTATTAGATTATTTCCCTCGATAGTATATTCAGCAGCTAAATCATTTTGTATTCTAATCCTGTCGCCTACAGTTAAATCGGCAATTATTGTTAGAACTTTAGAAATACCATCAAACACATAATCAGTAATAAATGTTTTTAATTGTCCATTGACAAATACCTGTATGTTATCAGGTAAAATAGATCCTGCTGTTTCAAACGGATCTGTACCTAGAGTAAATGTTTTTGTAACACCGTCATACTCAAAATATGTAGTATCCACACCGCGAAGTGCTAGACCGTTTACTGTTACTATTGTAGATGCTCTAGAAGATCCTCTTGATAATTCTACAAAATTGTCTAAATCAAAACTTCTAGTACTGCCTTCATAAACAAATTGTTGATTATTGACTCTAACAATTGATAGTCCAGACGAGTCTGCATCTAACATCACTGATAGACATACTAATTTAATAACAGAACCAACTGCTGGCGCTTGAGCAAATTGCACTAATGTTTTAGCAGAACCTTCGTTTGTTTCGCCAAATATATCTGTACCATTTATAAATCCAACATCAACTTCAACTCCATTTACAGTAGCATAAACATGAGTAGTGTCGCTGTAGTTGGCTGCTGTGAGATAATTTACTACTTGGCCATCTGCTACAAATTCTTGGTAGTCAAGAAGATTAGCACCACCTAAACCAAAGCTCAATATCTCAATAATACTGCCCTGGGCTGGAATGTTTATAAAATCTATCGTACGATTATTAAAATTGATCAAATAATCTACGTTAAATTCTTGTTTAATTTTGTTTACATAAACTAGTAAATTGTTTACATCAAGAACATTTTGTCCTATGTTATAGGTCGATGTTGTACCATCTGATAACAATATTCTAGAATGTAAAGGCGTAGCACCTGTATTAGTTGTTGTGTAAACTTTTATGCTGAGAGAATCTAATACCTGTCCGGGAATATTTTCTTCAGTTGCCGATACTTGCTCAGGACTAATAAATTTTCCGCCATCGATCGAAATATCTTCGGCAGCAATTCCTTTTGCAGACGAATAAATTCCATCAATTGTGTTAGGCGCCACTGCTGATCCTGTAGTGCCACTAGCAGATAATTCACCGCCACTGATTTTAGTATCTAATAAGTTAGAATCAGTGATGACTACTGAACCATCACTTTCGATTGGACGGAAAATTAAAGTATCTCCGGCTCTTACTTCAATATATCTACCTATTTCGACAACTCTAGTAGAGCCATCTCCAACAAACGTTGGCATCTGAGCTTTAGGATTTATTGCAGATGTAGAATCCCAATTATCAGTATAATTTGGATCGTCAATTCTTTCTACAATAGTTGATTCCGATGATTCAATCAACACAACATTAGGAGCAGTATCTGGACCTAATGTATCAATAGCTCTTGGAGTAGATATTCCGGCACGCTTGATATAAACTGTTATTTGCTGACCATCTGCTGGAGTATACGGCAATGTAACAAAAGATGTACTTCCGTCACATATTACATAATAATCAGAACTTGCTTCTACACTATCCCAATTGTCTGTAAACCATGGAAGAGCGTCCCAACCTCCGGTAACATCAAATGTTGTACCTTGAATCTGTACGCCACCGAAGTCAACACCAGTCATTAGCTGGTTGAGTTCTTTGGACCTCATTCCAGCAACAGGCGAATAATATTTTTCTATCCTGTTGACAGATTCTAACAATTCATCGTTTATTTCGTAAACTATCGTGATTACATCATTGAGTTCTGGTATCTCAATTATTGTTAGTTTACCTCTCAATAAACTAAACTCGTCATTATCAGAATAATATAAACTTAAATTGTACTGATCGTTGAATAAAACTTCTCCGTTCTTCAATACAGAAATTTTATTTTTGTCTCTTGTTGGAGCATATTTTAATTGATATACGCTGCTAAATCCGTTAGCTACAAAGCTTTGAGTTTTAATAAATTCTGAATATGTACCTTCTTTGGTTATTCTATCGAATTTAATCTTTAAGTCAAAAGATCTAAACAAGCTATTGCCCAATACTGCTACTGCTCGGGCAGGTTCAACACCTGCTGGAGTTCCGCCTACAAGGCTGATCGTAGGAGCATAGGTATATCCAGAGCCTTCTTTGATAACTCTAATACCTGTAACTCTACCGTTAGAAATATAAGCTTGAGCTTCTGCCCCGGAGCCGTCGCCTGTTATCAATACTTTAGGAACAGATGTATATTGAGAACCGCTGCTAGTTATTAGCATGTCGACTATAGAATAACCGCTGTTATCTGCCCACCATTTCCAAGGATAGGTATTGATTAAACTACTGCCTGTGGTAACTGGTTGAACAAATCCATCTTGTACGGCTGGAGGAAGATCAAAGTCAGATACTCCTGCGCCATATGGTTCTACAGTGTCGTATCTACTTACATACTCTCTTACTGTAGTTCTGTACGGTTTAATTTCATCAATATATTCTTTGTAACTTTCTAAATTATCATTTTTATAGTTTATTTTCTGTTCTAACGATCCAATATTGTGGATAGCATTTAAGAAGCTGGTTTTAAATACCCAATCTACATATTGCTGCTCAGCTAATACATATCTAATGCTAACAAAGAATAATTCGTTCCATTTGTAAGCATAATCTGCAACATAGATATCATCTTTCAATGCTTTAAAAATATTTCTCAATTCTAAAGAAGCATTTAAATCATAATTGTTTGTATCATAAGAAGATGTTGTATCAAAGCCCTGACCGTATTGTAATGGCTTGTACAGTGATTCGCTGATTTTAATTGTTCCGTTCTTTCTTCCGACAATCTTATACTTGTCTAAAATTGTATTCCCAGTATCCTGGATCTTTTCTAGAAGAACCCATCCGCCGGCACCGTATTCTTTGATTCGAATTACATCGCCTATGTCGGTATTCAAAAATTCTTCGTCCGAAACAAATAATATTTCTTTAATAACTCGAGAAGCACTGCTGTATCCAGATGCATACCAATCAGATAACGACCAATATTTTGTAGTATCGTATGCCTGTGTTTTTGCTCTAAACCAAGAACTTCTAACATTATCCCAAGAATAAATGCTCCAGAAATTATTGATATTAGAATCTGTTTTTACTAACACAGAAAAATATCTTACATCAATAGAACAGGTAGAATATTTTTTACCACGATTTGTAATATTGACCGAAGTCACTCTTCCTTGATTATCTAAAATAATTTCTGCGCTGGCATTTGTTCCATCTCCAACTATTACAACAGGAGGTACAACTTTATAACCAAAACCTGGATCGATAATATCAATAGTATCAAGTTCTCCTTCAACTATATTAGCTTGTAAAATAGCACGACGGAGTCTTGCAGTTCCAACTATCAATAAATCGTTATAGGTGTCAACTGTAGCATCATAAAGATTTAATACTTCTTCTGGTACAGGGTCCACTAAATTTAAATTAGAAAAACTGATAATATCAGCGAATGGTTGTTCATGCAGATCCTGATTGATCTTGTCCACTACAACTCTAAGGGCCGATAACCTATCAACAAACATAGATTGTCTAGGTCTGTACTGTATACCATATTTTAGTTTTTCACTTAGCCTATCATCAGGAACTTTATTTCCTGACATATCTGCACCAACTAGACTATCAATCCATTTTTGTTCTATCTTATTAGTTGGTACACTAGTTGCATCTCCTTCTACTAATAATTGATATTCGCTATGAACTGGCAGTTTTAACTTATCAGTGTTGTAGAACTGAAGATTTATCAATGCCGAGTCAGAACCTAACACATTTTCTAAATTGTAAGTTAAAAATTTATCAGTGTCTGCTAAAACAATAAACGCTTGTGTCTGGTCCTGAGGAGCTGAAATTAGTAACGATACTTCAAAACTAGATTTAGATCTTCCTGCAACATTAGGCGGAATTGTAGATTTATTTTTTACCCAATAGTAATATAATGTATTACTAATTTGCCCCGATGTAGAATTGTAAAATTCTTTCTTAGAATACACAGTATCATCGGGATGCAATGGTTGTCCAGAAATACCAGAAGCTAATCCTTCGTTTGTATCTGCCAATATACTCCATTCAGAAGGAAGAAGAACACTCTCTACCCACTCATAAACATCAACAGAAGCATGAGGTGCTAGTTTGCCCCAGTAACCTTTTCTATAGGCTAAGTCACCTTGTTCGTAATCGTACCATTTGACTGTTCGTAGATCCCACCAAAGTTTACCAACATTTTTTTCCAACCAAGGAACTTCTGGATCGACTACTTGATCAACTGTTCCAAAACTGTATACCGCTGGATCGTAGAATGTTTTAAACGATAATTCTTGTTCTGCTAGATTTAAAATCTTTCCTTTTGCAGGATCAATATAATCAAGATCTTGTATCTTATAATTTTTTACGTTGTCATAAAGTTCGATTTTCTTGATTCTGTCAATATCAACAAGCGAAGACTGTTGACCTAAAACTGCCCAAGGTTCTTTATTGAGATCTTTTGTGTATAGTCTTGCAATACCAATAGTCGGACCTTCGAATGTTCTCTGTCCGACAAAATGTACTGTCGGCTCTCGATAGTCGGGACTACCCACTGCTATAACATTTCCAACACAGTCTACGCTATGACCGAACGATTCAGCTGTGCTTAAATCTTCTTCAATTTTCTGAACAAGGAAGTAAGTTTGATCTTTCTTGTCAAATACATAAACACCTCCGGTGAATCCTTGACTATCTGAAAATATTGTTCTTCCCTGATCAAAAATAGTACCTTCGAACAAATCAAAGTAAACGGGATTTACAGTAGGAGTGTTTTTTGCTCCTACAACGATACGTGATTTATCTGGACTTACCGATACACCGTATCCAAAGTATTCGTTTGGATAAGTTTCAAAACTTAAAAGTTTCTGCTTTAGTCTATATTCAATATTTGTTGATTCGGTATTATTAAAAATATACACAGAACCCTGATCTTGGAAGTTGAGGTCGGATTTAGGACTTGATACTACCAACATCTGTCCACTGGCATCCATATCCATCGAGAATCCAAATTGATCACCTGTAGCAATTATTAAACCGCTCTCGATATCACTGAAACTAGAAATAGATCCAGCGTTTATCATCTGTTTTAGTTCATAGCTTCCGAATGCAGTTCTCTTATAGATAAAAATCTTACCAGAAGTTTCAGTGGTGCTGTCGCCTCCTATTACTGCCCAACTAGGACTAATATCTGGCTGCTCGTTATAACTACGTAGAACACTG
>JACCDX010162451.1_pt1 | contig 34902 bp, 21 predicted proteins | sample 7449681 | NCBI WGS metagenome assembly JACCDX01 (sample SAMN15323450, study PRJNA562643) | freshwater metagenome | isolation source: river surface water | place: USA:Blue River Watershed | collected 2017-08-18
CGAGGTAGCTCATGCCGGCCGCGCCGAAGACGCCGTCGTAGCTGCTTGTCCAGCTGCCCTCGGCGGCGCCGAAGCTCATGGACACGACGCCCGCGCCCATGCGGTTGGCCAGCGCCACGGCATTGCTAAGGCTGGCGACGCCGGCGTCCGGTGCCTCGATGAGAACGATGCGTGCCAGCGGTGCGGTGGCATGGGCCCATTGCACATCGAGCGCGATCTCGGTGGCCCAGCCGCTGTCGTAGGCGGGCGCGGTGGCGGTGAGCGCGCCGGCCGTCGTGCTGTAGGCGATGACCAGCTCGCAGGCGCTGGTGGGCGCGGCGGCCAGCGGCAGCGCGGCGTTGGCAGCCAGCGTGCGGGTGGTGCAGGTGGGCAGGCCGAACTTGCTGTTGAACGCGGCCAGCTCGGCGGCGACGTTGGGGTCGTGCTTGGCGTTGACGATGTAGATCGTCTGGCCGGCACCGAGCTGAGCCGCGCTGGCCGACAGCGCCGGCAGCCCATAGGCGGCGCGGATCTGCGCTGGTGTGTAGGTCGTCACCGTGGTCGTCGCGGCCATCGGCGCGGCTTCGCCGCTGCCGGCGGCCTGCGCGCTGCGGCGCTGGCTGGCGTCCAGCGTGTCCAGCGTCAGGCCCTGGGTGGCGATGTTGGCGGCGGCGAGTGCGCGGTGCGGCTCGGCCGCGTCCACGTCCGGCGGTGCTTCGAGCTCGGTGGCGGCGATATGGAAGCTGTGGCTGGCCTGCACACCGGTGCCCGGGTCGTCCAGCGTGACCGCCATTGCGACCGTGCCGGTGGCGGCACTGGCCTGGGCGGTGGTGGTGTCCGTCGTGCCGCCGCCTCCGCAGGCGGTCAGCGCGGCCGCGGTCAGGAGGCTCAGGGTCCAGGAGAGGCGGGTGCGGGGCATGGCCGGTGTCTTGGTTGGACGAGGGCCACGCCTGACATGACCTGGGGGATACCGAGGTCCTGGCGGCCCCGCTGCCATGGCACTCGTCGTGCGGTAGGCCGGAAGCTTTGCGTCCCCGCCTTTCGACGGGTTTGCCCTCTGGGTTGGTGAACGGGCGCAGTCTAGGGTGGCTGGGTGATAAATGCCCAGCCTGCCTTGTGATGGTGTGATTTATGTCCCGCTGTGGCCGCTGGGCTCAGGCCGGCGTGATGTGGACGGCGATGCCGCTGAGCACGGCGTTGCCCGACAGCGGGTCGCGCGCCGTGTCGTCCAGCAGCGCGTTCATGTTCACGCCTGGCCGTTCGCGCGCCACGCCCAGCTTCACGCCATCGAGGTCATGCCCCCAACCATGCGGCAGGCTCACCACGCCGAGGCTCATGTCGGCACTGCGCTCGACACGCGCGACCAGTTCGCCGACAGAGCTCTTCACCTTGGCGAACTTGCCCAGCCCCAGCCGCTCGGCGTCGCCCGGGCGGACGAGCAGCGTGCAGCGCTCCGGTCCCTTGGCGAGGATGGGCAGGTTGTGCATCCAGCTGTTGCCAGAGCGCGTGTCGCGGCGGCCGATGAGGCTGAAGGCGGGCGCCGGCTCGGCCTTGACGTGGGCGAGGTCGGCCAGCACGGCGGGCGGCGCCAGCTCGATCTTGCCGCTGGGCGTGCGCAGCACTTCGGGGATGCGTGGCTGCAGCGCGCCGAGGTCCACGCCGCCGCCGTCGACGGTGCTGGCGGCTTTGACCTTGGCGAGGTTGAGGCCGCCAGGCTGGCGGCCGAACTGGTCGCCGTAGGGGCCGATGCGCAGCTGCAGGTCGATGAGCCGCTCGGGGCCGCGCCAGGGCTGCAGTGCGGCCAGCATGGCGGGCGTCTGGTCGCCGGCGAAGCGACGCACATCGGCCTCGATGGCTTCATCGTCGAGCTGCGCCACGTCCACGCCGGTGCCGCGGCCTTCGAGCAGCGCGCACAGCTTCAAGATCGTCTGCCACTCCTGCGGCGTGCCGGCTGCGGCGTTGAACACCGGGCCGGAGAAGCGCGCGTGGTTGCGGTGGCTGAGCTGCGGAAAGGCGACGTCGAAGTGCAGGTCCTCCAGCGGCGACAGCCCCGGCAGGATGACGTCGGCGTGGCGGGTCGTCTCGTTGACGTAGATGTCCAGGCTCAGCATGAAGTCCAGCTGTTCCAGCGCCTTCGCGATGCGCGGCCCGCCGGGCGCGGACAGCACCGGGTTGCTGGCGATGGTGATGAGCGCCTTCACCTGGCCGGCGCCCGGCGTCTGGATCTCCTCGGCCAGCACGGTGATGGGCAGCTCGCCGAACACCTCCGGCGCGCCGGACACGCGGCTCTGGCGCCGGCCCGTCGTGATGCCCTTGCCGCTGCCGGGCTTGCCCTGCGTGTTGGGCGCGAAGGCCGCGGCCTTGGCAAACATTGCGCCGCCCTCGCGGTCGAGGTGGCCGGTCAGCACGTTGAGGAGATCGACGAGCCAGGAGTTGACGGTGCCGAAGCGCGTGGTGCAGGTGCCGATGCGGCCGTAGACGGCGGCGCGCTTTGCTTCGGCCAGGTCGCGGGCGAGGCGGCGCTGCGTCTCGGCGGGAATGCCGCAGCCGGCTGCCGTCGCCTCGGGCGGGAACGGCGCGACGGCGGCGCGCGCTTCGTCCAGCCCGTTGACATGCGGCGCCAGGCGGCCGAGGTTGACCAGGCCTTCGTCGAACAGCGTGTGCGCGATGCCGGCCAGCAGCAACGTGTCGCCGCCGGGCCGGATCGGCAGATGCTCGTCGGCCGCCGCGGCCGTCTCGCTGCGGCGCGGGTCGACGACGACGATGCGCCCGCCGCGCGCGCGCATGGCCTTGGCCTTGCCGCGGTAGTCGGGCACCGTCCACAGGCTGCCATTGCTGACCATCGGGTTCGCGCCCAGGATGAGCAGGTAGTCGCAGCGTTCGATGTCTGGGAGCGGGATGCTGAGCCAGTGGCCGAACATCAGCCCGGCGCTGAGCTGCTTGGGCATCTGGTCCAGCGTGGAGGCGCTGAACACGTTGCGCGAACCCAGGGCCTTCACGAGGCGCGGCGTGTAGGCCAGCAGGCTGACCTTGTGCGCCGCCGGGTTGCCGATGCTCAGCGCCACCGCGTCCGCGCCGTGCTCGCGGTGCAGCGGCAGCAGCCGGCGCTCGATTTCGGCGAAGGCCTCGTCCCAGCTGGCCTCGACGAACACGCCGTCCCGCTTCACCAGCGGCGTGCGCAGCCGGTCCGGGTCTTCGTGCAGGTCCTTCAGGCTCACGCCCTTGGGGCACAGATAGCCGTGGCTGAACACATCGCGCTCGGCGCCGCGGATGGCGACGACGCGGGCGCCGTCGGTCTTCACCTCCAGCCCGCAGCAGGCCTCGCACAGCGGGCAGATGCGGTAGTGGCTGTCGGGCATGGCGGGTCTCCTGGCGCAAGGGGCGGCCGGTCAGCTTAGTGGCGCCGGCACGCCAGCGTCGTCACCCAGGCGACGAGGCGCTGCCGAGCCAGCCGGCGCGGGAGCCAGGCGATCGACGCGTTACCAGTTGCCGATGGTCGGGTTCTGGTAGTCGAAGTCGTTGGGGATGTCGGCCGCGATGTTGGTGTACGAGAACGACATGCTCAGCTCCAACGAGGCGACCTGGTGCCACCAGCCCAGCGGCAGGAAGAGCGTGTCGCCAGGTTCCAGTGTGATCTCCAGCACACGGGCCTGGCGCAGCAGCGGGTAGCGCGCGTAGTCGGGCGCATCCAGGTCGATGGGGCTGTAGACGGCCATGCGGTTGTAGAGCAGCGGCGTCTGCATGGGCGACACGAAGCGCCAGCGTTTGCGGCCGAGGATCTGCGTGTGGAAGAGCATCAGCGTGTCGTGATGCAGCGGCGTGCGCGTGCCGGCCGGCCCGAACCACATCGACGCGGCGTTGGGCAGCAGCGCCGGGTCGCAGATGGGCGGCATGCTGCCGATGTCCTGCAGCAGCGGCAGGAACTCGGGGCGCCGCAGCATCTCGTCGTTCGCGGTCAGGTAGTGGTCGTTGGTGGCGCCGCCGTTGACGACGAGGTCGACGAATTCCGCCACCTTCATGCGTCGGCGCAGCTGCTCCTTGTTCTGCTCGAAGCGGGCGTCCTTGTCGCGGCCCACCTGCACGTCCACCTCCATGTGGCCGAACCGCTCGCGCAGATCGGCCGGCGACCACCGGCGCATGGCCGGCCAGTCGTCGGCGACGTCAGTCAGCACGACGGGCCGGCAGCCGCGCACATAGCGCTCGACGAACTCGTCGCGCGACACGCCGCGGCGTTTCTCGATGACGTCGTAGCCCGCGTCGCTCTCCCAGAGCTGCTGCTGGTTGGCCACCACGCATTCCAGCTTGCGCAACATCTGCTGGTGTCGGCGCGCGGCCAGGAAGACGGGGTCTCGCTCGATCTGGTCGAGCGCCGCCTGGCTCAGGGCGGGGTCCAGGCCGGCGGCGACCATGCTGTCGCGCATGGAGTCGGGCGAGCAGTTCCAGAGCCGGTTGTCGGCGACCCAGGTGAGCCAGTCCGGCGAGAGGTCGAGCAGGGCGGCGGGCCGCGGACGCGGCGGGGGCTTCAGCGGGGAAAGTGTCATGGCTGGCGTTGAATGACGGGTTGCGGCGGCCCGAACGTTAACGCCTGCGTGACGCGGATTGCGCACATCCGCTTACACGTGCAACCGCTACATCTGCCGGAACAGGTGGGCGCAGCTTTCGGCCACCAGCAGCAGCTCATCGCCGTGCTTGAGTTTGATCTGCATGCGGCCGCGGAAGTCGCGGCTCACGCTGGCGATCGCATTCACGTTCACCAGAGTGGAGCGGTGGATCTGCCAGAACTGCTGCGGGTCCAGCTCGTCGATGAGTTCGCGCAGCGGTTTGCGGATCAGCGCCTCGCCGTCCTTGAGCGCCAGCCGCGTGTACTTGTTGTCACTTTGAAAAAACATCACCTCGTCGACGGTGATGAGGCGCAGCGTCTGCCCGACCGATGCGTTGATCCAGCGCAGCGGCGCGCGGGCCGCCGACGGGGCGGGGCGCGCGCTCAGCTGCTCGAGCACACCACCCAGCGGTGCCGGCGCCTGGCCCAGCCGCGCCTTCAGCCGGGAGATGGCCGTGAACAGCCGCGCGCCGGCCAGCGGCTTGAGGAGATAGTCCACCGCGCCCTGGTCGAAGGCGGCCACGGCGTACTGGTCGTAGGCCGTCACGAACACCACATGGCAGCGCCCGCCCACCTGGCGTGCCACGTCGATGCCGGTGGCGCCCGGCATCTCGATGTCGAGGAAGAGGATGTCGGGGCGGTGCTGGTCCAGCAGGCGCAGCGCGGCCAGGCCATCGGCGGCTTCGCCGACGATGCTGAGTTCGGGCCAGAGCTGGCCCAGCTGCTCGACGAGTTCGCCGCGCAGCGCGGCCTCGTCTTCGGCGACGACGGCGGTGGGGGCGATCAACGGCGCCCCCCAGCCGGCAACAACAGGTTCATGGTGCGAGTTCCAGCGTGAATTCGGTGCGGTCGGGCCCGCCGGTGCAGGTGAGCCGCGCATCCAGCACGGCGAGCCGTTCATGCAGCGAGGCCAGGTCCGCATCGTCGCAGCACAGGCCGGCCTGGTCGAAGCCGAGCGTGATGCCCGCCTCCGTCGCCTGCAGCCAGCACCGCCCGGGCGGCCCCAGCCGCAATGCGCGCTGCACCAGCGGCAGCAGCAGCATGGGCGGCAGCGGCATGGCGGCGTGCGCGCCCAGCAGGGGCTCGAAGGCGGGCGGCCGGCCGTCGAGGTCGCGCAGCAGGTCCAGGTAGCTGGCGATCAGCTCGGCCTCGCCACCCAGCGTGGCGCCCGACCCGCGCAGCCGGGGCAGCGCGACGCGCAGGTGGCGGATCAAGCGCTCCAGCCGGGCGCTGGCAGCGGGGTCGTGGCGGCCGTAGGCCTGCTCGACGGCGACCAGCGCGTCGAACAGCAGCGCCGGGTCCATCTGCGCCTGCAGCGCGGCGAGGCGGGCCGCCAGCGCATGCCGGCGCAGCTGGCTGTGTTCGCGCAGCAGGTCCTGGGCGGCGCGCTCCTGGCGGCGGCGCAGCGCCTGGAACTCCAGCATGCCGACGAGCATCAGCGCCGGCATGAACACCCACAGCGCATCGCCGATGACGGCCGTCACGCGGAAGACGGAGCAGCGCGGCTTGCCATGCGTCATGGCGTAGATGTCGCACAGCGACGGCCAGGGCAGGGCGGCGGCGAGCGGGTAGATGACGGCGATGGTGAGCACCGAGCCCAGCATCGTGGCGCCGACCAGCCGCAGCCGGCGCTGGGGGTGGATGGGGTTGCTGCGCGCCGCCGGCAGCCAGCACAGCAGCAGCACGGCGCAGCTGACCAGCGGCAGGGCGAGGTGGCGGGCCAGCAGCTGCGGCAGGCGGTCGCCGACGTTGAGTTCCACCAGCGAGGTCAGGTCGATGGCACCGAACAGCAGCGCCGCCGTGGCGAAGGCCAGTGCCTCGACCGGCCGCAGCGAGCGCCAGGCGCGCAGCACGTGGCGGATCATGCGAGCGCCTCCGCCGGCAGCCGCACGCGGGCGACGACGCCGCGGGGCTGTGCCGCTTCCAGCTCCAGCGCGGCGGCGTCACCGAAGCGCGCTGCCAGCCGTGCCCGGGTGTTGGCCAGGCCCACGCCGGCGCCACCGCTGGCCGCGCCGAAGCCCTGGCCGTTGTCGGCCACCTCGACCGTGAGACCGCCGTTCTCGGCCGATACCGCGCGGATCTCGATGCGCCCGCCCTCGGGCAGCGGCGACAGGCCATGCTTGATGGCGTTCTCCACCAAGGTGGGCAGCACCAGCGTGGGCAGTTGAGCCGACAGCAGCTCGTCGGGCGCCGTGATGTCGAACGACAGCCGCTCGCCCATGCGCATCTGCAGGATGGCCAGGTAGTGGCGCACGAGCTCCAGTTCGTCGGCCAGCGTGGATTCGTGCCGGCGCATGCCCGGCAGCGCGGCGCGCAGGTAGGCGATCAGCGCCACCAGCATGTCGCGTCCGCGCTCGGGGCGGGTCTCGTACAGGCGCTTGACGTTGGCCAGCGTGTTGAACAGGAAGTGCGGCTCGATCTGCGCGTTCAACGCCGACAGCTGGGCCTCCGTCTGCTGCGTGCGCAGCGCTTCGCGTTCACGGAACAGCTGCGCCAGCTGCTCATGGCCTTGCCGCTGCGCACGGCTGACCAGCAGCAGCGCATAGGCCATGCCGCCCAGCAGCATCCACACGGCCATGGTCGACACGGCCCAGCTGGGCTTGAACGGCATCGGGCTGCCCAGCGACCCGACGACGTAGCGCAGCCACGTGCCCAGCGCGGCGCCCAGGCCCACGGCCAGCGCCCGGCTGGCCAGCTGCGCCGGCAGCCGCCAGCGGCGCCGCGCCAGCAGGGCCTCGGCCAGCGCGACGGCCAGCATCAGCGACAGGCCGGTCAGCAGGCACTGGCGGCTGAAGCGCACCAGGTCGAACAAGGCGTCGCCGAGCGTGCGTGGGTTGTCGTTGCCGACCCAGGTCAGCGAGCGCGAGATGGCGTAGAGCAGGCAGAAATAGTAGACACCCGCGAGCATGCGCAGGTTGCAGACGCGGCGAAAGGCATGCAGCGGGCTCAGCTCCTCCATGCCGGCATTTTCGGCAGCGCCCGCAGCCTCCGTGGCGCGGTGCGATGAACTGCCGTCAGGCGGGGCTGGCTGCGGCAATCAGCGCCTTGAGTTCGCGCTCCGACGCGGTCGGGTCGCCCAGGTTGACCTCGATGAGCCGGCGCAGGTGGGTGATGGACTCGATGTCGATGCTGCGGCACAGCACGCCGGCATGGTCGCCTTCGACATGGGCCAGCTCGCCCGCCATCGCGATGGCAACGCCGCCCTCGTCGACGGTGCCCAGCGGCAGCTTGACGAGGCAGGGCATGCCGGGCTGCGGCGCGGCGCCTGCGGGCAGTTGCAGCAACACACCCTTGAGCGAGATGTCGATGACCTGGCAGCGCAGCAAGGCCTGCGTGGTGATCAGCTCGGCCCCCGCAGCGAAGGCGACGCGGGCGAATTGGCGGCGTTCGGTGCTGATGATGTTCTCCCCGTGGCGGCCCGGCGGACGGCCCGTGTCGGGCCCGGGCCGGCGTTGGGCGGGGCCGGCCTGCAGAGCAGTCTAGGGCCTGCCCCTGGTGAGCGGTAGGTCTGTTGCGATCGTGTGAACAAGCCCTGGGCGCGGCAGGGCGCTGTCGCGGCGCGCCCCGCGTGGCGGCACTTTGTTTATGCTGGGCCGCCCCGGGTCATCAGGACGCCTCATGCACGACCGTCGCCAGCATCTCCACCATCTCGCGGCCCTCGCCGCGGCCGCCACGCTGCCCGCGTGGGCGGCCGAGGACAAGGGAGACACCTACGACGAGGACTCCATCCTCAAGGCCGCCACCGACTTCTTCGGCCAGACCACCGAGGGCCTGGCCAAGGTCATCGAGAAAGCCTTCAAGGAGCAGGGCCGGCCCAACGCCTACATCAAGGGCGAGGAGGCTGGCGCGGCCATCACGGTGGGCCTGCGCTACGGCGACGGCGAGCTGCTCATGAAGGGTGGCGGCGCGGCCCGGGTCTTCTGGGCTGGCCCGTCCATCGGCTTCGACCTGGGGGCAAACGCGTCCAAGGTCTTCACGCTGGTCTACCACCTGCCCAATGCCGGCGCCATCTACCAGCGCTTCCCCGGCGTGGACGGCAGCCTCTATTACGTGGGCGGCGCCGGCATCAACTACCAGCGTCTGCAGGGCATCACGCTGGCGCCCATCCGCCTGGGCGTGGGCCTGCGGGCCGGTGCGAGCGTGGGCTACGTCCACTACCGCCGAGAGAAGAGCATCAACCCGTTCTGACGCCAAAGCCGCAGGTTTCTGCGGCGGGTCAAAGCGCCGGCGGCGGCGCGCTGGCAGGGTTGCCGATTTCGTCACCAGACGGGTGGTTTCGCGGCGTAGACTGTGAATTCATCCAGTACTCGAGGCCCACCGTGAGCAGCACCACCGACCTGCCCGTGCAGGACATTTCCAGCGAAGTCCTGATCGAAAAGTACGCCAAGGGCGAGGAGCAGACGCCCGACGAGTTGCGCGAACGCGTGGCCCGTGCGCTGGCCGCCGCCGAGAAGCCGGCGGACCGCGCGCGCTGGATGGCCGCCTTCCTCGACGCGCAGCGGCGCGGCTTCGTACCGGCCGGGCGCATCATGTCCGCCGCCGGCACCGAGCTGTCGGCCACGCTGATCAATTGCTTCGTGCAGCCCGTGGGCGACAGCATCGCGACCGCCGATGACGGCGTGCCGGGCATCTACACGGCGCTCACCGAAGCTGCCGAGACCATGCGCCGCGGTGGCGGCGTGGGCTACGACTTCAGCCGCATCCGACCGGCCGGCGCCTGGGTGGGTTCCACCCGCAGCCACGCGTCCGGGCCGATCAGCTACATGCGCGTGTTCGACCGCAGCTGCGAGACGGTGGAGTCCGCCGGCGCGCGCCGTGGCGCGCAGATGGGCGTGCTGCGCTGCGACCACCCCGACATCGAGGCCTTCATCCACGCCAAGGACCAGGGCGACCTGCGCAACTTCAACATCTCCATCGGTGTGACCGACGCCTTCATGGCCGCCGTGCAGGCCGACGGCATGGTGGAGCTGGCGCACAAGGCCCAGCCCAGCGCCGAGCAGATCGAGGCCGGCGCCTACCAGCGCGGTGACGGGCAGTGGGTCTATCGCCAGGTGCGCGCTCGCGAGCTCTGGGAGCAGGTCATGCGCTCCACCTACGACCACGCCGAGCCCGGCGTGCTGTTCCTGGACCGCATCAACGCCGACAACAACCTGCACTACTGCGAAACGATCGCGGCGACCAACCCCTGCGTGACGGCCGATACCTGGACGATGACCAGCGAAGGCCCGCGCCAGGTGGGCACGCTGATCGGCAAGCCCTTTCACGCCATCGTCGATGGCAAGGCCTACGCCACCGAGTCGGTGGGCTTCTTCGCGACCGGCGTGAAGCCGGTGTTGAAGCTGTCCACGCGCGAAGGTCATGTGCTGCGCCTGACGGGTGACCACCCGGTGCGCCGCGTCACACGCAAGACGCGTTACCTCGTCGAAGCCGAATGGGCGCCGGCGGGCCACCTGAAGCCCGGTGACGAGCTGATGCTGCATGACCACCGCGCCCTGCCGGGCTGGGAAGGCCCCCGCAGCGAGGCCGAGGGCTATCTGCTGGGGCTGCTGATCGGCGACGGCACGCTGAAGGCCGACAAGGCCGTGCTGTCCGTCTGGGCGCCGGAGTTGAAGGCCGTCGGTAGCGACCTGGTCCATCGCCCCGCCAGCGTCGAGAGCGTCATGCGTGCGGCCGAGGCGGCGATGCGCACCGCCATCGTCAGCCGCGCCGATTTCCGGGGCTGGCAACGCCCGGTGGCCGGTCGCGGCGAGTTCCGCCTCGCATCCACCGGTCTGCGCGACCTGGCCGGCGCGCTGGGCGCGGCGCCTGGCAACAAGCGCATCACGCCCGCCATGGAGGCCACGTCGTCCGACTTCCATCGTGGCCTGCTGCGCGGCCTCTTCGACGCCGACGGTTCGGTGCAGGGCACGCAGGACAAAGGCGTCAGCGTGCGCTTGAGCCAGGCCGACCTGGCTCAGCTGCAGGTGGTGCAACGCATGCTGGGGCGGCTGGGCATTGGCTCGACGATTTATCGCGAACGTCAGCCGGCCGGCCTGCAGCGCCTGCCCGATGGCCGTGGCGGCGAGCGCGAGTACGAGCGCCGCGCGGTGCACGAGTTGGTCATCAGCGGCGACAACCTGCACCGCTATGCGGAGTGGGTCGGCTTCGAGGACAGCGCCAAGCAGTCGCGCCTGCAAGATTTGCTTGGCAGCTACCGGCGCTCGCTGAACCGCGAACGTTTCACGGCGACCGTCGAATCGATCCAGGCCGACGGCGTGGAAGAAGTCTTCGACGTGACGATCGAGCATGTCCACGCCTTCGATGCCAATGGCCTGTACGTGCACAACTGTGCCGAACAGCCGCTGCCGCCCTATGGCTGCTGCTGCCTCGGCTCCATCGACCTGACGCGTTTCGTGCAGGCGCCGTTCAGCGCGGCCCCCCGTTTCGACGAGGCCGGGTTCGCCGAGGTCGTGGCCGTCGCCACGCGCATGCTGGACAACGTGCTCGACGTCACGCCGTGGCCGCTGCCCGCGCAGGCGCAGGAGGCGGCCAACAAGCGCCGTGTGGGCCTGGGATTCACCGGCCTGGGCGATGCGCTGGTCATGCTGAACCTGCGCTACGACACGCCCGCTGCGCGCGACATGGCCAGCCGCATCTCCGAGCTGATGCGCGACGCGGCCTATGCCGCATCCAGCGACCTGGCGGCGGAGCGCGGCAGCTTCCCGCTGTTCAATGCCGACCTGTATCTCTCCGGCGGCAGCTTCGCCTCGCGCCTGCCGGCCGCCCTGAAGGACAAGATCCGCGCGCAAGGCCTGCGCAACTCGCACCTGCTGTCCATCGCGCCCACCGGCACCATCAGCCTGGCATTCGCCGACAACGCGAGCAACGGCATCGAGCCGGCGTTCTCATGGACCTACACGCGCAAGAAGCGCCTGTCGCAGGCCGAGGGCGGCGGCTTCAAGGAGTACCAGGTCGAGGACCACGCCTGGCGCCTGTATCGCCACCTGTTCGGTGCCGACACGCCGCTGTCCGACGCCTTCGTCACGGCGCTGGAGCTGAGCGCGGCCGACCACGCGGCCATGGTCGCGGCCGTGGCGCCCTACATCGACACGTCCATCAGCAAGACCGTCAACGTGCCGGCCGACTACCCGTACGAGGACTTCCAGGACCTGTACGTGCAGGCCTGGCAATCCAAGCTGAAGGGCCTGGCCACCTACCGGCCCAACAGCGTGCTGGGCTCGGTGCTGTCGGTCACGCCCGAGGTCAAGCAGCCCGAGCCGCTGAAGGCTGACCTTGACGGCACCAACCAGCGCCTCAAGGTCGAGCGCCTGCCGCAGGCCGTCGTCGCGTCGCTGCGCTGGCCCAGCCGCCCCGACATGCCCGGCGGCAACCCGGCCTGGAGCTACCTCATCCAGCATCCGCACGGCGACTTTGCGCTCTTCATCGGCGAGCTGCCGCTGGACGGCCCCGATGGCGGCCTGTTCGGTCGCAACCTGCCGTTCGAGGTGTGGGTGAACGGCGCCGAGCAGCCGCGCGGCCTGTCGGCGCTGGCCAAGACGCTGTCCATGGACCTGCGCACCAACGACGCCGCCTGGCTGCGCCTGAAGCTGGATGCGCTGGCGACGGTGGCCGAGGAGCGCGCCTTCGAGATGCCCATGCCGCCCAGCGGCGAGAAGCGCCTGTTCCCCGGCGTCGTCGCCGCGACGGCTGCCGTCATCCGCTGGCGCTGCGAACAGCTCGGCGCCTTGCAGGACGGCGGCCCCACGCCGGTGGTGGACGCCATGTTCAGCCGCAACGAGCCGCGCACAGGCACCTCGGGCACGCTGGCCTGGGCGGTGGACGTGGACAACCCGGCCACCAACGAGCAGTTCACGCTGACGTTGAAGGAAGTGGTGCTGCCGACGCCCGAAGGCGGCAGCGTCACGCGGCCCTGCGCCATGGGCTTCTCCGGTAACTACCCCAAGGCGCTGGACGGCCTGGCGCGGCTGCTGTCACTCGACATGCGCGTCATGGACCCCGGCTGGATTGCGATGAAGCTGCGCAAGCTGCTCAATGTCGGCGAACCGCTGGGCCACTTCATGGCGCCGGTGCCGTCGTTGAATGGCGAGCGCCGCCAGCAGATCTGGCCGTCGACCGTGGCCTACGTGGCGCGCCTGGTCATCCACCGCTACGCCATGCTGGGCATCCTCGACGAAACCGGCCAACCGCTGGTGGACATGGGCCTGCTGCAGTCACCCGCGCCGAAGCTGGCGGCAAGCGCTGGCGCGCTGCAGGTGCAGGCCGGCAAACCCTGCCCCGAGTGCGGCAACGCGACCATGATCCACAAGGACGGCTGCGACTTCTGCACCGCCTGCGGCTATGTGGGCCAGTGCGGCTGACGGCGCCGTGTGAGCAGGCCAGGTCATGCCCAGCGGCCGCAGGCCGCGGCCTGCCGGCATCGGCCGGCGATCCGCTCGCACGGGAGAGCCCCGCTTCGGCGGGGCTTTGTTCAGGTGCTCGCTACTGGAGTGGCTTGCCGGACAGCAGGCGTGTGACGAACTCCAGCGTGGCCTGCGTGAGGTAGCTGCGGTTGTCGGCCTTGCCGAAACTGTGGCCCTCGTCTTCGGCGGTCAGGAACCACACCGGCGTGCCTTGTTCGCGAACGGCGCGCACCATGGCTTCGGCCTCGCCGTAGGGCACGCGGGGGTCGTTGCGGCCGTGCACGACGAACAGCGGCTTGCGCACCTCGCCGGCATGCGTGAGCGGCGAGATCTGCTGCAGGAATTCGCGCATGGCCGGGTCGCGTTCGTCGCCGTATTCGGCGCGGCGGTTGTCGCGGCGGTACAGCTCGGTGTGCTCCAGGAAGCTGACGAAGTTCGAGATGCCGACGCGGCAGATGCTGCCGAGGATGCGCTTGGACTCGTGGGTGGCGACGGCCAGCGACATGTAGCCGCCGTAGCTGCCGCCGACGACGATGACGCGCGAGGCGTCCATGTCCGGGCGGCTGGCCACGAGGTCCAGCAGCGAGCTGATGTCACGCACCGAGTCTTCGCGCAGCCGCCCGTTGTCGAGCTTCAGGAACTTCTTGCCGAAGCCGTCGGAACCGCGCACGTTGGGTTCGATGACGTGCATGCCCAGCCGTTCGACCAGCACGCGCATGACGCCGCTCACATAGCCGGGCCGGGCCTGCGAGGCCGGGCCGCCGTGGATGCTGATGTAGACCGGGCGCGGCCCCGTGAAGCGGGCGGGCGGCGCCAGGTGCAGGCCGCTGAGGGCCAGGCCGTCGAAGCCGGTCCAGCGCAGCACGTCGGCACGCAGGGGCGAGCCGCCCTCGGCCGCACTCCACGGCGTGAGCTGCTCGTCCTGCAGCGACCAGGCGAACAGCCGGCCCGGGCTGTCGGCCGAGACGTGGTCGAAGCCCAGCAGCGGCAGCCGCGGATGCCAGCGCGGGTTGCGCAGCACGCCGGCCGGCAGCATGGTGGCGATGCGGCGCGGTGTGGCGCCATCCTGCGCTGCCAGCAGCGCCAGCTCGGAGACGCCGTCCACGTTGTAGACCAGCGCCAGCGGCCGCTCGTCGCCCGGGGCGGCGAGGGCCTCCAGGTCGGCGTGCGCGTCCGTCAGCAGATTGGTGCGCCGGCCGTCACGTGCGTCGACGCGGACGAGGTGGCGGAAGTCGCCTTGCGCAGCGTGGCGCAACCACAGCGCGTCGGGTCCTTGGGTCGCCACGGCCGATGCCGCCGATGCGGACGTCGCCGGGGGCAGGGCGGCGGGCGCAGCGTCTTCGTCGGCCTCGCCGGTGTCGTCGCTGCGCGGCAGGCCTAGCGGCACAGGCGCCGTGCCGTCCAGCGCGAAGGCCTGGGCCTGGCTGCGCCCGCCGCGCGTGAGCGTTGCGATGATGCGGCCGCCCGGGCTGACGCGCAGGTCCGTGTAGCGGCCGCCGCTGACCTCGCCGAGCAACCGGCGCGTGCCGGGTTTGAGCGGGTCCAGCCACCACAGGCTGCTGTGCGCCGCCGCCGCGGCACCACTTTCGCGGTTGAGTCGCTCCTGCAGGCAGACGAGCCCGCCGGCGCGCGGCAGGAATTCGAACTGGCTGACGCGTTCGCCCGCGGGGGTCAGCGCCTGCGGCTCGTCGCCGGGCACCAGCCGGAACAGCCGGAAGGCTTCGTCGCCGCCCTGGTCTCGGCTGAACACGAGGTAATCGCCCGCCGCGGGCTCCCAGCGGGCGCTGCCGACGGCGTCGCGCCCCTGGGTCAGCGGCTCGGGCCTGGCGCCGGCCGCCGTCACGCGGTGCAGTTGCTGGCTGTCGCCATGCCGGCGCAGCACCAGCATCTCGGCGCGCTGCGGGTGCCAGTCGAGGAAGCGCAGGCCCGCCGGTTCGCCGCCGTCGGCCGCCAGCGGGTGGCGTTCGAAGACGGGGATGCCGTCGGCCTTGAGCTGTCGCCCGGGCAGCACCGGCGTGGCGCCGGCCGGCCAGGGCAGCAGCGCAGCCAGTGCGCTGCCGAGCGCCAGCGTGCGGCGGTTCAGGCGAGGTTCAGAACTCATAGGAAGCATTCACGGACAGGTAGCGGCCATAGGGATTGCCCACGCTGCTGTTGACGCCCACGTCGGTCTCGTTGGGGTCGAACGGCGGGCGGGAGTCGGCGATGTTGCGCACGGTGGCGTTCAGCAGCACGCCGGCAAACCCCTTGTAGCCCACGGACAGGTCGGCCGTGCGCCAGGGTTTGATGCGGCACAGGTTGCCATGGCCGGCTGTCGTCAGCGTGCTGTCGCAACTGCCGCCGTAGGCGAAGCTCTGGAAGCCGCTCTGGTGGTTGCCCGTGAGCGTGAGCGTCCAGTCGGTGATGGTCCAGCCCGCGCTGAGCTGCAGCTTGGAGCGCGGCGCCTTGTAGTAGCCGAGCGTCTCGTAGCTGGCCTGGTCGGCTTCGTCCTGCCGCTTCAGCGACAGCATGCGCGTGCCCTTGAGGCTCAGGCGCAGCTTGCCGTAGGCCGCCAGCTTGAAGCGCTGCGTGAACTCGTAGTCCACGCCGGACACGGCGGTGCGCGCCAAGTTCAGGTAAGGGCGGCGCACCTGGTAGACCTGGCCCAGCGTCTCGCCCGCCGAGGGCTCCAGCCGCAGCACCATGCCGGGGAACTGGTTCTCGCGGTTCAGGATTTCCTGGGCGCTGAGGCGGTCCACCTCGCCGCGGCGCTCGATGTACCAGGCGTCCAGCACGACGTCGGTGCCGTCGGTGGGCGACAGCAGCAGGCCCAGCGTGTAGGAGTCCGACTTCTCCGGCTTCAGTTGGGGGTTGGCCAGCGACACGGTCGACAGGCTCAGCGAGCAGTTGTTGTTGGTGCTGTCGACGACGGCGCACAGCCTGGGGTCGCGGTAGCCCGAGCCGAAGGCGAACACCGAGGACGTGGTGATCTGCGACAGCGCCGGCGCGCGGAAGCCGTTGGCCCAGGTGCCGCGCACGGCGACCCAGTTGGCCAGCTTGTACTTGGCGCCGAGCTTGGCGGTCAGGGCGTTGCCGAAGTCGGTGTAGCGCTCGGCGCGCAGCGCAGCCTGCGTTTCCAGGTCCTTGACGAAGGGCAGCTGCAGCTCGGCGTAGGCGGCCGCCACGTTGCGCGAGCCCTGGGCCTCGCCGATGCCGCGGCCGATGATGTCGCCGGCTGCCGTGCGCGGGTCGGCGGCGACTTCGAACGTCTCGTGGCGAATCTCGGCGCCCAGGCCCAGCATCGCGGCCCCCCCGGCCATGGGCCACAGTTCACGCGAGCCGCGCAGGTCGGCGGAGGTCGTCGTGGCCTTGCCCCAGTCGGTGAGGTGCGGCGACAGCTGCGCGATGACCTCGGGGCTGTTGACGCCACCGAAGCGGTAGCTGCCATCGGCCAGCACCTTGTTCAGGCCCGACAGGCTCAGGCGGCCGCTCAGGTCCTTGGTGTTCTTCTGGTAGTGGTGCAGCACGCCGCCGTCCACATCCCAGCCGGCCAGCGTTGCGCTGCCGCTGACGACCATGCGCAGGTTGTCGGCCTGCGTGCTGTAGCCATAGGGCACGTCGGCGAAGCGGTAGCGCAGGCCCAGCACCGTGGGCTTGGTGTAGCTGGTCGTCGTGCCGCTGCTGTTGGGCAGTTGCACCGGGTTGGTCGCGCTGGCCAGGCGGGTCGGGTTGTCCGGGTGGTCGGCCGGCAGGGCCAGGCCGAGGAACTGCACGGTGTTGCCCTTGGCGTCGCCCCAGGTGGTGAGCGACTCGGTGCGGCTGGTGGGCGACTCGGGGTAGTCGTTCTTCACGCGCGAGGCCATCAGCTCGCCGGTGACCGTGGCGCCGCCACCCAGGCTGAGCGTGCCGCGGGCGAACATCGAGCCGCGCTTTTGCTCGCCGGTGTACTGCAGGTATTGCGTCGAGTCCCACAGGCAGCGCGGGGTCGAGACGGTCGACGAATAGGGCCCCTGCGTCTCGCAGTCCGACGACAGCATGCCGCGGAAGCTGCCGGCCTTGCCGGCGTTGTAGGTGTAGAGGTTGCCGGGGTAGGACGACGTGGAGCTGGGCACCAGGCGGTTGTAGAGCGAGCTCAGCAGATCGCTGCGCACGAGATCGGGCGCCTCGGCGATGCCCACGGCGTCGCGCAGGAAGACTTCGGCGCCGAGCAGCACGTTGTAGCCATCGGTCACCAGGTCGCCCTTGCCGACCATGACGTTGGCCGTCTGGCTCTTGAACAGGCCGTCGAGGCGTTGCTTGGCGTTCACCTCCACGAGGGCGCCGCGGTAGTCGCTGCGCAGGATGATGTTGACGACGCCGGCCAGCGCATCCGAGCCGTACAGCGACGACGCGCCGGCCTTCAGGATCTCCACGCGCTCGATGGCCGACATCGGGATGGCGTTGATGTTGAACACCGTGGACTGGCCGCTGTTCGGGTCCACCACACCGGCCGGCGTCATGCGGCGGCCATTGATCAACACCAGCGTGGCCGCCGAGCCCAGGCCGCGCATGGAGATGCTGGCCGTGCCGGCCGCGAAGCCGTTGCCCGAGCCCATGTCGTCCAGCCCGCCGGCACCGATGGACGGGTCCATGCGCAGCAGTTCGTCGAGCGTCGTGGCGCCGGCCCGCAGGATGTCGGCGCGCTTGAGGATGGTGACGGGCGATGTGGTCTCGCTGTCGGTGCGCTTGATCATCGTGCCGGTCACTTCCACGCGCTCCAGCTTGTAGCCGGTGTCGGTGGGCGCGGAGGTCTGGGCTTGCGCCTGGGCCAGCAGAGCGAGGGTGGCGAGGGCGAGGAGGTGCAGTCGAGGCTTCACGGAAGGGGTCCTGGGCAATGTTGTTGTGATGGGAGCGGGCGACAGGCCGGGCCCGGCGGCGCGGATGGCGCCGCCAGTTGCCGAGGCCTGGTGTGCGGCCACGGCAGCACCGCGCGGCGGGTGTGCCGCGCGATGACCGACCTGTCGTGCGGCTTGTGGCCGCGGGTTGGGAGGCGGGGCGTCAGCCGCTGGGCGCGGCGCCGGCCGTTGCGGCCGCGCGGCGGCCTGCGGTCACCGGGTGTGGCATGAAGCGTGCATCCATGGCGTTACGCTAGCCCGCAGTGCCGAGGCTTGCATGAACCTTTCTTTGCTAGAGTTTTCCGATGGTTATGCAGGACGCAATTCAGGCGCAGGTCTCGGCGCCCAAGCAGGCCGAGGACTTCGTCATGCAGCGTCTGACCTTGCGGCAGCTGCGCGTGCTGCTGGCCCTTGCCAACGAGGGAAGCGTCAGTGCGGCGGCCGAGGCGCTGCACGTCACGCAGCCCGCCGTCAGCAAGGCCTTGAGTGAGTTGGAGGGGGGCCTGGGACAAACCCTGTTCCTGCGCCGCGGGCGTCGCATCCGGGCGACGGCGTTGTGCGAACGCCTGCTGGCGCTGGCCCGCAAGCTGGAGGCGGAGCTGCGCCGTGGTGGCGAGGATGTGGCGTCCCTGGCGCGCGGCATCAGCGGCCGGCTGCTGGTGGGGGCGACGAACGCGGCGCTCGCCGACCTGCTGCCCGACGCGGTGGCGGCGCTGAAGGCGGAATCGCCCAACGTGGCCATCAGCGTGCGCACGCACGCGCTGACCGGCATGTTCGACGACTTGCGTCATGGCCGGCTGGACCTGGTCATCGCGCGCGTGCAGGCGCCCGACATGCCCGCCGACCTGGCACGCGTGCAGCTCATGCGCCAGCGCGAGGTGCTGGTCATCAGCCGCTGCCACCCGCTGGCGGCCAGCCGCCACCTGACCTGGGAGGTGCTGGCGCAGCAGTCATGGGTCTGGCCGCTGCCGGGCACGCGCATGCGCGCGCTGCAGGACGCCAAGTTCCAGGGCAAGGCGCTGGCGCTGCCGACCGACCTGTTCCAGACCGACGACCTGATGGTGACCATCAGCCTGATGCGGCGCATGCCGCTGGTGGGCTACCTGCCCGGCAGCATCGCGCGCGTGGCGGCGCGCGAGGGCCATGTGCGCATCCTGTCGCTGGACGACGCCGGGCTGCCGCTGGACGAGATGTGCGTGTGGCACACCCGCGAGCCGCAGGGCGAGCTGGTGGACCGCTTCAAGCAGCTGCTGGCAGCGGCCGCCGCACGCCTGGGCCACGAAGGCTGAAGGCCGACTCAGGGCCTTCAGGCCCGCGTGACCGAGCCTGCTGTCAGCTTGTCGTGAATGCCGCTCCTCGGGCCTTCAGGCCCGCGTGAACGAACCTGCTGTCAGCTTGTCGTGAATGCCGCTCTTCGGGCCTTCAGGCCCGGGCGGCCAAGCTTTGCAGTAGCTTGTCGTGAATGCCGCCAAAACCGCCGTTGCTCATGCACAGCAGGTGGTCACCCGGCCTGGCCACCTTGACGACGGCCGCCACCAGCGCTTCGACGTCCGCGCCGACGATGGCTTGCGCGCCCATCGGCGCCAGCGCTTCCCGGGCGTCCCAGCTCAGGCCCTGCTGGTTGCAGAAGGCGAGGTCCACCTCCTCCAGTGCCCAGGGCAGTTGCGCCTTCATCGTGCCGAGCTTCATCGTGTTGGAGCGCGGCTCGAAGATGGCCAGGATGCGGTCGGCCGGTGCGATGCGTCGGCGCAGGCCGTTGATCGTCGTGCGGATGGCCGTGGGGTGGTGGGCGAAGTCGTCGTAGACCTTGATGCCGTTCACCTCGCCGCGCAGCTCCATGCGGCGGCGCACGTTCTGGAACTCGGCCAGTGCCGCCGCCGCTTGCTCGGGTGAAACGCCCACGTGCTCGGCCGCCGCGATGGCTGCGAGCGCGTTGAGCTGGTTGTGCTCGCCGATCAGCGACCACTCGACGCGCGCCACCTTGAGGCTGCCGCGCAGCACGTCGAAGGCCTGCGGCTCGCCGCGCGCGCGCAGCATGCCGGCTTCCTCCTTCTTGGCGCCGAAGCGCTGCACCTCGCTCCAGCACCCGCGCGCGATGACGCGCTGCAGCGCTTCCTCGCGGGCGTTGACGACCAGGCGGCCGCTTGCGGGCACGGTGCGCACGAGGTGATGGAACTGCGTCTCGATGGCGGCCAGGTCCGGGAAGATGTCGGCGTGGTCGTGCTCGAGGTTGTTCAGGATGGCCGTGCGCGGCCGGTAATGGACGAACTTGCTGCGCTTGTCGAAGAAGGCGGTGTCGTACTCGTCGGCCTCGATGACGAAGGGGCTCGACGGGCGCCCGCCGGCGTCTGCGGGTGCAGCGCCCAGCCGTGCCGACACGCCGAAGTTCTGCGGCACGCCGCCGACGAGAAAGCCCGGCCGCAGGCCGGCGTGCTCCAGGATCCAGGCCAGCATGCTCGAGCTGCTGGTCTTGCCGTGGGTGCCGGCCACCGCCATCACCCAGCGGCCCTGCAGCACGTGGTCGGCCAGCCACTGCGGGCCCGACACATAGGGCAGGCCGGCGTCGAGGATGGCTTCCATCAGCGGGAATCGCTCGCCACGGGTGACCACGTTGCCGACGACGAAGACGTCAGGCCGCAGTGCCAGCTGGTCGGCGCCGAAGCCTTCGATCAACTCGATGCCCAGCGCTTCGAGCTGGGTGCTCATCGGCGGGTAGACGTTGGCGTCGCAGCCGGTGACGCGGTGGCCGGCCTCCCGGGCCAGCGCCGCCAGGCCGCCCATGAACGTGCCGCAGATGCCGAGGATGTGGAGATGCATGTCAGTGACCCAAGCGAGCTAGCCCGTGGGGCTCCAGCAATAAACGAGCCATCAGGCGGCGCCTGCGCCGGCCGCCGTGGCGACCGACGCCGGGGCTTCGGGCTTCATTTCAGCGCAGCGCGCGCTGCGGCGAGGGTGGCGTCGATGTCGGCCTGGCTGTGCGCGGCGGACACGAAGCCCGCTTCGTACAGCGCGGGGGCCAGATAGATGCCGGCGTCGAGCATGGCGTGGAAGAAGCGGTTGAAGCGCTCCTTGTCCGTCGTCATGACCGTCGTGTAGTTCTGCGGCAGCTCGGGCAGCAGGAAGAAGCCGAACATGCCGCCTTCGCAGTCGGCGCTGAATGGCACGCCGTTGTCTGCGGCGACAGCCTTCAGCCCGTCGACCAGCGCCTGCGTGCGCGCCGACAGGGCCTCGAAGAAGCCGGGCTTCTGGATCTCGCGCAGCGTGGCCAGGCCGCAAGCGGTGGCTACCGGGTTGCCGGAGAGCGTGCCGGCCTGGTAGACACCCCCCAGCGGCGCCAGGTGTTGCATGACCTCGCGCTTGGCGCCGAAGGCCGCCAGAGGCATGCCGCCGCCGATGACCTTGCCGAACACGGAGATGTCTGGCGCGAACCCCGGCAGCAGCCGCGCATAGTGAGCCTGGGCCGAGCCCAGCCCGACGCGAAAGCCCGTCATGACCTCGTCCAGCACCAGCAGCGCGCCGTGCTGCGTGCACAGCCGGCGCATCGCCGCCATGAAGGGCAGGGACGCGCGCACGAAGTTCATGTTGCCCGCGATGGGCTCCACGATGACGCAGGCCAGCTCGGCGCCGTGCTGCGCGAACGCGGCCTCCAGCTGCTCGACATTGTTGTATTCCAGGACGACGGTGTCGGCCGCTGCACCGGGCGTGACGCCGGCACTGGTGGGGTGGCCGAACGTGGCCAGGCCCGAGCCTGCCTTCACGAGCAAGGCGTCGGTGTGGCCGTGATAGCAGCCCTCGAACTTGATGAACTTGGGCCGGCCGGTCGCACCGCGCGCGAGCCGGATCGCGCTCATCGTCGCTTCCGTACCCGAGCTGACCAGGCGCACCTGGTCCATGCTCGGCACGAGCTTGAGGATTTCCTCTGCCAGCTCGATCTCGCGCTCCGTCGGCGCACCGAACGAGAAGCCTTCCACGGCGGCTTTCTGCACCGCCTCGAGCACGGCGGGGTGGCCGTGGCCCAGGATCATCGGCCCCCAGGAGCCGATGTAGTCCACATAACGCTGACCTTCGGCGTCATAAATATAGGCACCCTGGCCGCGCGCGATGAAGCGCGGCGTGCCCCCGACGGCCCGAAATGCACGCACGGGAGAGTTCACCCCGCCCGGAATCACGCGAGTGGCGCGTTCAAACAACTGTGAATTGGTAACCATTGGAAAATGATGCAAGAGGGTCAGTGCATGCGCCGGGGTGTTTTGGCGGGTTCTTCGGCCTCGGTTTCGGCGTCTTCGAAGTGCGATTCACCCCCCTCTTCGTCGGCCGGCGGCAGGGCCCAGAAGAAGCGATCGGGCACCACATTACCCATCCCCGGGCGGAAGCCGGCGTCCAGCGATTGGTCCAGGAACGACAGCGCCTCACCGACCGCCGAATGCAGCTCCGCACCGACCGACAGCAGCGCCGCCAGCGCCGCTGCCAGCGTGTCGCCAGCGCCGACGAAGGCCGTTTCGAAACGCTCGAATTTCTCTCCGGCAATAGGGCCTTGCGAGCTTGCCAACACGTTGTCGACGAACTGGTTGGGCAGCTGGATGCCGGTCACCAGCACGTGCTGCGCGCCCGACTGCGCGGCCGCCACGGCCAGCTCGCGGGCCGACGGCGCGCGCTCGCTTTCCCACTCGGGAAGCAAGAAATCGGTCAGCGTCTTGTGGTTGCCGACCAGCACCACCGTTTGCGGCAACACCAGCTCACGCAGGGCATCCAGGTATTGCTGCTGCTCGTCCTCGTCGATCCAGGCGATGGACGGGAGGTAGGTGACAAGGGGCACGTCGGGGTAGTCGCTGAGCACCTCGGCGACCGCGCTGACGCCCTCGGCATTGCCCAGGAAGCCGACCTTCCAGGCCGTGATCGGCACGTCCTCGAGGATGTGCCGCGCCTGCTCGGCCACGGTGTCGGGATCGAGGCTCTGGTGCTCGAAAATTTCGGCCGTGTCGCGCAGCACGACCGCGGTGACAACGGGCAGGCAATGCGCCCCCATGGCCGCGATGGTGGCCACGTCGCCGGCCAGGCCGCCGGCGCCCGAGGCGTCGCTGGCGTTGAAGCTCAGCACGCAGGCCGGCGGTGCGCTTTCCTCGTCCTGAGGTGGGTTGACCTCGTGGTCGGTGGAGTGGGGAGTTGGGCTCATGGGAAGGTCGTGGCGGTCGCGGCCAAAGAGCTGCCGAAAGCGTGGAGTCTGCCGCTAATTGGGCTGTTTCGAAGCTCAGAGCACAGGCGTTTGCCCTCAGCATTGCGCTTACGGGCCCTGGCTAGAATGATGCGATTGTAGTGAGCAAACCCTGAGTGACACGTGAGCGAACCCAGTACCTGGATGTGCCTGATCTGCGGATGGATCTACGACGAAGCGACGGGGGATCCCGAGCATGGCATTGCCCCGGGCACCAAGTGGGCTGATGTCGACATGAACTGGGTCTGCCCCGAGTGCGGGGCACGCAAGGAAGATTTCGAGATGGTGCGCATCTGACCTCGGCCGGTCCCGAGCTGAAGTTCCTAGGAGGCTAGGTTTGAACGAGCAAGTTTCCAGCACAGCGCCCACCCGGGTTCTGGTTATCGACGACAGCAACACCATCCGCCGCAGTGCCGAGATTTTTCTCAAGCAAGGCGGCCACGAGGTGGTGCTGGCGGAGGACGGCTTCGACGCGCTGGCCAAGCTGGGTGATTTCTCCCCCGACCTTGTCTTCTGCGACATCCTGATGCCCCGTCTGGACGGCTACCAGACCTGCGCCATCATCAAGCGCAACCCGCACTTCTCCGGAGTGCCCGTGATCATGCTGTCATCCAAGGATGGCCTTTTCGACAAGGCCCGTGGCCGCATGGTGGGCTCTCAGGATTACCTTACCAAGCCCTTCACCAAGGACCAGCTCCTTCAGGCGGTGCTACAGCACCGCTCCTGAGAAAGCCCCCATTGAGAGACTGAGTCATGAGCATTCACAACATCCTGTTGGTCGACGATTCCAAGACCGAGCTGCACGCGCTCTCGGAGATGCTGACCAAGCGTGGTTACAACGTCCGCACGGCGGAAAACGGCGAAGAGGCGATGAAGCGCCTGGCGGAGGCCAAGCCTGACCTCATCCTGATGGACGTCGTCATGCCCGGCCAGAACGGCTTCCAGCTCACGCGGGCGATCACGCGTGACGAGCGCTTCATCGGCGTGCCCGTCATCATCTGCACGAGCAAGAGCCAGGAGACCGACAAGGTCTGGGGCATGCGCCAAGGCGCCAGCGACTATGTCGTGAAGCCGGTCAAGCCGGAAGAGCTGCTGGCCAAGATCAAGGCCCTGGGCTAACGCGCGATGGCAAACAAGACCGCCCTGCGTGAGCTGCAGCAGCGCCTGGCCGAGCGCATGCAGGCGGCGCGCGAGACGACGCTGATCGCGAACTGGCTGGCTGTCGAGTGTGCAGGTGCCGGCATCTTGTTATCGCTGAAGCAGGCGAGCGAGATCTTCGCGCCGGTGCCGATCAAGTCGGTGCCTTATGGCAAGCCCTGGTTGGCTGGTGTGGCCAACCTGCGGGGTGGCCTCTTCACCGTGGTGGACCTCGCGACTTATCTCGGACTGCGCGAGGTGGCGCCCAGCCGCATCAGCTCGCCGCAGGCCCGGTTGGTCTCGCTGAGCAGCGAAATGAATCTGAACTGTGCATTGCTCGTGGACCGCTTGGCGGGCCTGCGCGGCGATGATCAGTTGCCATTGGCATCGCAGCAGCCAACGGGGGTCGTGCCTCGTTTCGCAGGTGCCTTGCGCCGCGACGAGTCGGGCCGGCTCTGGCAGGAAATCAATTTGGAAGCGTTGTCGCGGCAGGATGACTTCCTGCACATCGTTAGGTGATGCGCGCTTCACAGCATCGACGTCCGCGCGGCAAAGCGGACATCACAAACATTGAAGGACGAGGGTGAGATGAGCCTGCTGGACAAAATCAGGGGAAAGTCCGAAGCCGATGCACTGCCGCAGGCAGTGCCAGGTGTCGATGACACGGCGGCAATGGACTTGCGAGGCGCAGGCCTGGACTCGACCCGTGGCGGCGACGCCTTGGGTGAGGCTCGTTCCATCATCTCGGCTGCGGTGCCTACCGAGCCGGGCCCGAGCAGTGAATTTCCGTCCAGCGCGATGGGATTCGCGCCGACGACGACTCAAGGCGCTGATGGCAGCGCGGGGTCGAAGTCGGGCGCCTTGGGCGCCGGCGATGGTGGCGACGGTTCCAAGTTCCTCAAGCAGAACCGTCAGCGTCTGCTGACTGGTCTGGTGATCTTCGGCCTGGCCGGCACGGCGACGTCCGTCGGTCTGGTGCTGCTGAACTCCAGTCAAAGCGCTGCGCAGGGCCGTGCGGCCGGTCAGGCGCTGATGCACTCGCAGCGTATGGCGAAGTCCGTGTCGGCGGCGCTCGTCGGCAACGCGGCGGCGTTCGACGAACTGAAGGAGTCGGTCGGCACGCTGAGCGACGTCGTCAACAACCTGCGCACGGGCGAGGGTCCGCTGGCGGTGGCTCCGGCGGCCGTGCAGCCGACGCTGGAAGAAATCAAGCCGCTGGTCGATCGCGCCGAGAAGAACGGCAAGGTCGTGCAGGACCAGAAAAAGATCTTGACGCAGGTGGGTCAGGCGCTTCGCGCCATCAACCGCCAGTCGAGCGACCTGCTGGAAAGCGCCGAGGCGGTGTCCTCCCAGGCGCTGCAGATCGGCGCTTCCGCCGGTGAGGTCTCGGCGGTGGGTCAGCTGGTGATGTTGACGCAGCGTATCGGTAAGAGCGCCAACGAGTTCCTGACGCAGGAAGGCGTGAGCCCCGAGGCGGTGTTCCTGCTGGGCAAGGACTTGAACTCGTTCAAGCTCATCACCGAAGCCCTGATCAACGGCAACCCCGAACTGCGCCTGAACGCGGCGAAGGATCCGCAGATGCGCGAGCGTCTGGAGACGCTGCTCAAGCAGTACGAGCAGACGCGTGTCCAGGCTTCGGCGATTCTGGGTAACCTGCAAGGCCTGGTGTCGGCTCGTGAGGCCCAGACGGCCATCCTTGCGGACTCCGAACCGCTGCGCAAGAACATCGAACTGGCTGCGTCGGAGCTTGAAAAGTCCGGCGGTGCAGGCTTGGCCCTGATCGCGCTGATGGTGGTCTCCCTGATCGCTCTCATTGCCGGTGCTCTCGGGTTCCTGCGCTTGTTCGTGGCTGACAAGTCCGAACAGGCCGCGTTCGCCGATGCCCAGCGTCTTGAAGCCGAAGCGCAGGAGCAGGAAGCCAAGCGCGTCAACGACGCGAACCAGGCGGCCATTCTGCGGTTGATGAACGAACTGTCCACGGTTGCTGAAGGTGACTTGACCCAACAGGCAACGGTGACGGAAGACATCACGGGCGCCATCGCCGACTCGGTGAACTACACGGTGGAAGAGCTGCGTAACCTGGTCGGTCAGGTGCAGGCCACGGCGGCTCGCGTGACGGACACCACCGGCGCGGTGGACCAGACGTCTACCGACCTGCTGGCTGCTTCCAAGGAACAGCTGCACGAGATCCGTGCGACCGGTGAGGCCGTGCTGGGCATGGCGAACCGGATTACGGAAGTGTCGGCACAAGCGCAGACGACCGCTGAGGTGGCGCGCAAGAGCCGGGAAGCTGCCGAACAGGGTCTCTCCGCGATGCAGAACAACATCGCCGGTATGAATGCCATCCGTGACTCCATCCAGGAAACCTCCAAGCGCATCAAGCGCCTGGGCGAGTCGTCTCAGGAAATTGGCGAGATCACGGAACTGATCTCGGACATTACGGAACAGACGAACGTGCTGGCGCTGAACGCCGCCATTCAGGCGGCGTCCGCAGGCGAAGCCGGCCGCGGCTTCTCGGTGGTTGCGGAAGAAGTTCAGCGACTGGCCGAACGCTCCGGCGACGCGACGCGCCGGATTGCCGCGCTCGTCAAGACCATTCAGACCGACACCCACGACGCCGTGGCCGCTATGGAGCGCTCGACGCGCGGTGTGGTGGAAGGTACGCAACTGTCTGACGCGGCCGGTAAGGCGCTGGAAGACATCGACAGCGTGTCGCGTCAGCTGGACGACCTGATCGTGCGAATCTCTTCGCAAGCGAAGCAGGAAGCCGAGCACGCCAACGCCGTGGCCTCCAACATCCAGCACATCTTTGCGGTGACTGAGCAGACCTCGGAAGGTACGCGCTCCACGGCGCAGATGGTTCACGAGCTGTCGCGCTCCGCCGAGGCGCTGCGCGCTTCCGTGTCCCGCTTCAAGGTCGCCTGACGAGCCACGCATGGACAGCTCTTTGAGAGACTCCGAACTCCCGGCCGACCTCAGCCCACTGGCGTGGGTTCAGGAGGAACTGCGCCGCTCGCTGGAGTCGGTGCACAAGACCCTGCGCCGCCTGGTGCGCGACGGCGGCGACAGCCGGCCCGTCGCCGTTACCGGGGATGGCCAGGCGGGGGTTCCGCTGCAGCAGGCTGCGGCCCAGTTGCACCAGGTCAGCGGTGTGTTGTCGCTTGTCGGTCTGCCGGCTGGCGCCAGCGTGCTGCGTGCCGCGGAGGCGGCGGTAACGCGCCTGGCCCAGCGTCCGCTGGAGGTCGAGGGCCGCGCCGTCGACATCATCGAGCGTGCCGACTTTGCGTTGCTGGCTTACGTGGCGCGCCTGCTGGCCGGCACGAAGACCTCGCCGCTGGCGCTGTACCCGAGTTACCGGGAGCTGCAAAAGTTCAACGGCGTGGATCGCATCCACCCGTCTGACCTGTGGACCCATGAATGGAGCTGGCACCCGGTGCCGCTCGCGGCCGACGTGCTGCCCCGCTCGCCCGAGTCGGTGCGCGGGCCGTTCGAGGCTGCGCTGCTGCGCCACATGCGCGAACCCAGCGCCGGGCACGCGGCCAACCTGTCCGGCCTGTGCGCTGGCCTGGCGGCATCGCTGCCGGCCGGCCATGGGCGCACGTTGTGGCAACTGGCCGCCGCAGTCTTCGAGGGGCAGGCGCTGAAGCTGTTGCGCAGCGACGCCTACACGAAGCGCCTGGGTTCCAGGCTGCTGAACGAGCTGCGCGCTGTCGGCCGCCCAGACCGCGATGACCCCCAGCGCGAGCGTCTGGCGCAAGACCTGCTGTTTTTCTGTGCGCTGTGCCGAGTGACGCAGGGCGCCGGGCCGCGCCTGACCGCCGTGCACGACGCCTATCGCCTGAGCGACGAGATCGCTGGCGATTACGAGGACGCCAGCCTCGGCCGCATCGACCCGGCGTGGGTGGCTCAAGCCAAGCGCCGCGTGCTCGCGGCCAAGGAGAGCTGGTCCAGCGCGGCGGAAGGTGACCAACACCGCCTTGGCAGTCTGGACGAGCAGTTCGCCGGGCTGGCCGATTCGCTGATTCGCCTGTTCCCCAATGGCGAAGTGCTCGCGCAGACGCTGCAGCGCGCCGTCGTGGCGACCCTGCGCTCGCGCAGCGCGCCACTGCCGGCGCTGGCGATGGAAATCGCCACCAGCCTGCTGTATGTCGAGGCCGCGCTGGAAGACGCCGCTTTTGACCAGCCCGAGCAGGCGGATCGTGTCCGCCGCCTGGCGCGCCGCGTCGAGGCCGTGGCCCATGGTCAACCGGCGGAGCCGCTGGAAGACTGGATGGAAGACCTGTACCGCCGGGTCTCCGATCGCCAGACGTTGGGCAGCGTGGTGCACGAGTTGCGCGCCAGCCTGTCCGAGGTCGAGAAGCAGTGCGACGAGTATTTCCGCAACCCGGCTCAGCGTGATCTGCTGATCCCCGTGCCCGGCCAGTTGCAGGCCATGCGCGGTGTGCTCGGCGTGCTGGGCCTGGAGCAGGCGGCGCATGCGACCGTTCGCATGCGCGACGAGATCGACGGCCTGGCCAACACCGAGATTGACTTCGACCGCCCGGGCGCGCGCGATGTGTTCGAGCGCCTGGCCAACAACCTGGGCGCACTGGGTTTCCTCATCGACATGTTGAGCGTGCAGCCGGCCTTGGCCAAGCGCATGTTCCAGTTCGACGAGGCCAGTGGTCGCCTGGACGCGGTCATGGGTCGCCGGGAAGGCGCTGTCGAACTGCCCGACTTCGAGGCCAGCGGTTTCCATACCGAGGTGGCCGAAGTGGCCGAGGCGGCGGTGCCTGTGGCGCCGGCAGCGGCACCCGCTTCGCCGCTGGACACCCAGTCGGTGCGCGTCGACCTGGAGTCGCTCGACTTGCCGGACCTGAGTCTGCCGGACGTCGATCTGTCGACGCTGGCGGCAGAGCCTGCACCGGCGCCTGCGCCGGTCGCGGCGGCCCCTGTGGCAGCGCCACGGCCAGCCCCCGCGCCCGCTGCCGAGCCCACGGTCGCGGACGATCCCGAAATGCGGGAGATCTTCCTGGAAGAGGCCGACGAGGTCATCGGCAATGCTCGCGCGGCCCTCGCCGAGCTGCGCGAGACGCCGGCCGATCACGCCCAGCTGACGATCATCCGCCGCGCCTTCCATACGCTGAAGGGCAGTGCCCGCATGGTGGGCCTGGACGACTTCGGCGAGGGCGCCTGGGCCTGCGAGCAGCTCTACAACGCTCGCCTGGGCGATCACACGCCGCAGGCCGATGAGGCCTTGCTGGGCTTCACCGGTGAGGCGCTGGACTACTTCACGCACTGGCGCGAGCAGATCGCCGGCAACGAGCCGGGCTACAGCTCATCGGAGCCGGTGCGTCGCAGTGCCGATGCCCTGCGCCTGAACGGCGAGCGCCTGCCGCTGGCGGCCGTCGCGGAGCCGGTCGGCGAGCCCGCCGGGGTCGATCTGGATCTGGCCCTTGAGCCGGCCGTCATCGAGGTCACCGAAGTCGTCGAGCTCGATGCGATGCCGCTCGACATGGCGCCGACGCAGATCGAGACCGTCGAGGCGGTGGCTCCGGCGGAAGAGCCGGCGTCGCTGGTGCCTGACCTGGTGCTCGACCTGCCGCTGGAGCCGGTGCTGGTCGACGAGATCATCGCGGTTGAGTCGCTGACGCTGCCCGAAGAGCCGACCATCGATCTCGGTTTGCCGGCTGTCACCGAGGACGCCGCGCTGGGTGGTTTGGACCTGCCGCTCACGCCCGAGGAGCCCGTGGCGGCGTCGCCGGAGCTGCCGGTCGCCGAAGCGGTCGAAGCCACCGAAAGCCTGGAGCCGTTCACGCTCACGCTGCCGGACCTGGAGGCCTCGGAGCAGGAGCCGGAGCCGGCCTTCGCCGCCACCGTCGTTCCGGAGCCCGACGTGGAACCGGTCGGCGAGTCCGAACTGCTCGACGCGGCGGACCCGGACGAGGGCTACAAGGTCATCGGCCCGCTGCGCATCAGCATCGCGCTGTTCAACATCTTCCTGAACGAGGCAGACGAGCTGTCGCGCCGCCTGTCCATGGAGCTGGCCGAATGGGCCGCCGACACCAGCCACACGGTGCCGGCGAGCTGCGAGGCTTATGCCCACAAGCTGGCGGGCAATGCCGCCACCGTGGGCTACGAGGACCTGTCCGGCCTGGCTCGTGAGCTGGAACACACGCTGGGCCGTGCACAGCGCGCCACGCGTTACGACGCAGCCGACGTGGAGCTCTTCCTGCGCGCTGCGGACGACGTGCGTCGCCTGTTGCACCAGTTCGCTGCGGGCTTCCTGAAGGAGAACGACCCCGACCTCATCACTCGCCTGCATGCCTACCAGCCGCAGGAGGAGTCGGTCGAGGTTCTGGCTTTGCCAGATGTGAGCGATGTGAGCGTCGAGGCCTCCGAGCCCGAGCTGAACGCGGAATCCGACACGCAGCAGGCGCCGCTGGCCGTGGGCCTGCCGGAGCCCGTGGTCGAGCTGTCGAGCGAAGCAGCGCCGGACGTGGTGCCCGCATCGGTGCCCGAGCCGGTCATCGAGATCGCTGCGGTGCCTGCCGATCTGATGGACGAGCCGCTGCCGTCCTTCCATTCGGCGTCCATCGCCGCTGCGGATGGCCCGGAGCCCGAACCCGGCCTGCCCGACAACATCGAGCCCGAGCTCTACCCGATCTTCGAGGAAGAAGGTCGAGACCTGATCCAGCAGCTGCACGCCGCGCTGCGCGACTGGCTGGCCGAGCCGGGCGACCTGGGCCGTTCCGACGCCTGCATGCGGGCGCTGCACACCTTCAAGGGCGGTGCGCGTCTGGCGGGCGCCATGCGGTTGGGCGAGCAGGCTCACCATCTGGAATCCGCGATCGAAGCCTTGCTGCATGCGGGCTCGGCCAATTACGGCCAGGTCCAGACGCTGCAGGACGAGGCCGATGCGCTGGAGCATGCCTTCGACGAGTTGGGGCGCAGCCTCAACGCGCCGGCGCCCGCGCCGGTGGTTTCGCCCGCACCTGCTGCGGCAGTTCAGTCCCGGCCGACGGTCGCCCCAGCGACGCCGGCCGCGGGTGGGCCTGCCGAGACGGGGCGCACGGTCGACTGGAGTCGCTTCGCCGAAGCCAGCGAGATGGGGGCCAGCGTCGACAGCCTGGCGATCGGGCAGGCGTTGGTGCGTGTGCGCGGCAGCTTGCTGGAGCGCATGGCCACACAGGCCGGCGAGGTCAGCATCCGCCGCGCGCGCATGGAGTCCGAGCTCGGCCAGATGAAGGGCGCGCTGCTCGACCTGGACGACAACCTGGAGCGTCTGCGTGCGCAGCTGCGCGAGCTGGAACTGCAGGCTGAAGCCCAGATGCACATCCAGCAGGAGATGGCGCAGCAGGGCGGCCGTGAGTTCGACCCGCTGGAGTTCGACCGCTACACCCGCTTCCAGGAACTGACGCGCATGCTGGCCGAGTCGGTCGGCGACGTGGCCACGCTGCAGCGCGCGCTGACGCGCAGCGTTCAGACCGGTGAAGACGAACTGGCGGCGCAATCGCGGCTGACCCGTGAACTGCAGGACGACCTGCTGCGTACCCGTCTCGTCGAGTTCGACTCGATCGGCGAGCGTATGCACCGCGTGGTCCGCCAGGCAGCTCGCGACAGCGGCAAGCAGGTCAAGCTCGAGATCAAGGGCGGCCAGACCGAACTGGACCGTTCCGTGCTGGAACGGACGGCGGGTGCTTTCGAGCACTTGCTGCGCAACAGCGTTGCTCACGGCATCGAGGCGCCCGACACGCGGACGGCTGCTGGCAAGGACGCCACCGGCACGCTGCGCATCGAGGTGGGTCAGCACGGCAACGAAGTGCAGCTCAACTTCTCGGATGATGGCGCCGGCCTGGACCTCGCCCGCATCCGCGAGCGCGGGCTGCAACTGGGCCTCATCGCTGCGGATGCGACGCCCGATGAAGCTCAGCTGCGCCGCCTGATCTTCGCGCCGGGCTTCTCGACGGCCTGCCAGATCACGGAACTCAGCGGTCGTGGCATCGGCATGGACGTCGTCCGCGCCGAAGTCGGTACGCTGGGCGGCAGCATCGAGACGTCGTCGACTGCCGGTCAGGGCACCAGCTTCCTGCTGCGCCTGCCGCTGACGACGGCACTCACGCAGGTCGTGCTGCTCAAGAGCGGCGACCAGGTCGTGGCGGTGCCGGCGGGTCTGATGGAATCGGTGCAGCGCGTGCCGGTGGAGGCCATTGATGCGGCCTACGCCAACGGCAAGCTCAAGCACGCCGGCATCGAGCTGCCGTTCTACTGGCTGGGCGGGCTGCTCGGTCAGGTGGGCCGCGGCAATGTGCACGGTCGCCACGCACCGGTCGTGCTGGTGCGCAGCGCGCAGGCCGCGCTGGCGCTGCACGTGGACGAAGTGGTCGGCAACCAGGAAGTCGTCGTCAAGAACCTCGGCGCGCAGCTCAACCGCGTGCCAGGCCTCGCGGGCATCAGCCTGCTGGCCTCGGGTGATGTCGCGTTGATCTACAACGTCGTCGCGCTGGCCGACTGGTACGGCGCGGATGCGCAGGCCCGCCTGGCCGCCGCGCAGACGCAGACCGATGCGCCGAAACCGGTGGTGCCGGTGGTCGACGACGAGCACCTGCCGCCGCTGGTGATGGTGGTCGACGACTCGCTGACGGTGCGCCGTGTGACCCAGCGCATGCTGGAGCGCGTGGGCTTCCGTGTGCTGCTGGCCAAGGACGGCCTGGATGCGATGGAGAAACTCGCGGTCGACGAACTGCCGGCCGTCGTGCTCTCCGACATCGAGATGCCGCGCATGGACGGCTTCGACCTGGTGCGCAACATGCGGGCAGATTCGCGTCTGGCCGACCTGCCAGTCATCATGATCACGTCGCGCATCGCGCAGAAGCATCGTGATTACGCATCGCAGCTTGGTGTGGACCATTACCTCGGAAAACCGTATGACGAGGAGCACTTGCTGGGCTTGATCAGGCAGTACACGCAGTCAGCAGTGGTAGTCTGACGGCATGTCCCAGGTTGTCGACCACCTTGCCGAGCTGACGGGCTTCCGTGACCGTGACGTCATGGACGTCACGTTGGTGATGGCCTTGCGCGATCTGCTCGAGCCCGAGACGGTCGCCATCTATCGCACGGTGGGTGAGCCCGGCAAGGAGCGTTGGTTGACGCGCGCCCATCTGCGTGCGGGTGATGCGGTGGCCTCGGCGGACCCGCTGTGGGCCAAGCCGGAGGCCTTGCCGCCGGTGACCGACCACCCGCTGCGGCTGGAGGCGATGCGCAGCCGCACGGTGACGCAGGTGGTCCAGGACGGGCAGTGGCTCTACCTGTTCCCGATTGCGACGGACCGTGACGTCATCGGCGTCATCGAGGTGCTCGCAGCAAAGCGGCTGGGCACCAGTGCCCAGCGCATGGTCAGCAGCGTGCTGCGGATCTATCACAACTTCCAGGGGCTGCTCGACTACTCGGAGCGCGACACGCTCACGGGGCTGCTGAACCGCAAGACCTTCGACGAGAGCTTCCTGAAGGTGCTGTCGGACACGCCGGCGCAGCACGATGGCAAGCATGACGCCGAGGATCGCCGGCACGAAGCGGCGACACCGCACTACGTGCTGGGCGTCATCGACATCGACCACTTCAAGTCGGTCAACGACCGCTTCGGCCACCTGATCGGCGATGAGGTGCTGCTGTTGCTGTCGCGACTGATGCGCGGCTCGTTCCGCTTCCACGATCTGCTCTACCGCTTTGGTGGTGAGGAGTTCGTCGTGCTGATGCGCTGCGACGAAGAGATCCATGCCGGTGAGGCGTTCGAGCGGCTGCGCCTGAACACCGAGCGTTATGCGTTCCCGCAGGTCGGGCGCATCACGGTCAGCATCGGCTTCACAGAAGTGCGGGCCGGTGACTCACCCGCTGCGGCGTTCGAGCGGGCCGACAAGGCCGTCTATCACGCCAAGGGCAACGGCCGCAATCAAGTGCACAACTACGCGGCGCTGGTGGCCAGCGGCGTGATCCAGGAAGCCACGCAGCTCAGCGACATCGAGTTGTTCTGACCCGTTTCGGCCGGTTCGGCCGAACGTCAGCGCGTGGCCACGGCACGGCTCTTCACGACGGCATAGCGCGCCAGCGTGCGCTCACGGGCGATGGCGTGGTCGACGATGGGGCGCGGGTAGTCCACCCCTGACATCGCCAGCGGCGCGCGCTCCCAAGGGGCGTGGATGGCCTTGGCGTCCAGCGCCGCCAGCTCGGGGCAGTAGCGCCGGATGAAGCGGCCCTCGCCGTCGAACTTCTCGCTCTGGCTGGTCGGGTTGAAGATGCGGAAATAGGGTTGGGCGTCGCAGCCGCTGCTGCTGGCCCATTGCCAGCCGCCGTTGTTGGCCGCGAGGTCGAAGTCCAGCAACTGCCGCGCGAAATAGGCTTCGCCACGCCGCCAGTCCAGGCCGAGGTCCTTGGTCAGGAAGCTGGCTGTCACCATGCGCAGGCGGTTATGCATGTAGCCGGTTTCGTTGAGCTGGCGCATGGCTGCGTCCACCAGCGGGAAGCCGGTGCGGCCGTCGCACCAGGCGTCGAACAGCGCATCGGCCTGCGGCCCGGTCTCCCAGGCGATCGCGTCGTACTCGGGCCGGAAGGCCGACGTCATCGCGTGGGGGTGGTGGTGCATGACCTGGTGATAGAAGTCCCGCCAGATCAGCTCCGACAGCCACACCTCCGCACCCCGGTCGCCGCCCTGCATGCGCTGGTGCGCCAGACGCAAGCCGGCGGATGGAC
>JACCDX011208606.1_pt1 | contig 34867 bp, 40 predicted proteins | sample 7449681 | NCBI WGS metagenome assembly JACCDX01 (sample SAMN15323450, study PRJNA562643) | freshwater metagenome | isolation source: river surface water | place: USA:Blue River Watershed | collected 2017-08-18
ATTTTAGTGAAAAATTAATTGATTCATTTATAACTGGTACTGTCCCAATATATTGGGGATGCCCTTCAATTGGTGATTTTTTTAATTTAGATGGTATTATAATATTTAATGATATTGAAGATTTACTTAATAAAATAAATGAATTATCTTTAGAAAAATATAAGTCTATGTTACCAGCAATTAATGACAATTTTGAAAGAGCTAAAAAATACCTTACTTCTGAAGATTGGTTGTATAGTAACACTAATATTTTTGTCTAAAACAAAAATAAAAGATATTTATAATAAAGTTACATATGAATAGAAAACCTACAACAACAAAAACAACAAGAGCTAAAAAAACTGAAACAACAGATGAAGCTTTTGCTAAAGGACCAACAGTTTTATTGTCTCAAATAAAAATAGATATCAAACATAAAAATGAGACTCAAAAAAAATTAACAACTTCTATAAAAAATAATGTGGTAACTTTCTGTACTGGTCCAGCTGGTACTGGTAAAACACTTTTGAGTGTTGCCGAAGCATTGTTACACTTAAAGAACAATCAAGATGTTTATCGTGAAATAAAATTGGTTAAATCTATTGAACAATTAAAAGGTGAAGATTTAGGTACGTTACCTGGTGATGAGAAAGATAAACTTAAATTTATCATGATGTCATATTTTGATGCTTTCTACAAACTTATTGGTGAAGAGTTAACTAACAAATTAATGGAAGCTGGATACATCAAAATGGAAGTATTCGGTTCTATTCGTGGTAGGTCTTTTTCTAACTGTATCATTATCATTGATGAATATCAAAATGTTAGACACAAAAACTCTAAAACTTTTTTAACTAGATTTTCTGAAAATACAAAAGTTATTGCTTTGGGTGATACTGGCCAGATAGATTTAAAAGATGAAACTGATAGTGCATTAGAAGCTTTGATTGAAGATGTTAAAAACAATCCAGAAGAAGGTGTTGGTGTTGTCGAGTTCAACGCAGATGAAGTTGTTAGACACAGATTGACATCTTATTTTATTAAACTTTATGATAACAGAAGAAAAAGAATGATATCAGAAAAAAATAAACAAACACCAACTGTAAAACCAGAACCACCAAAAAGTCAAATTATTAAAGAAAGAGGATTTTTTGAAAAAGTTTTATCATTTTTTAGAAAAAAATAATTTTTTGCTTTACTTATACTGAATTATTCCTTAGATTTATTTTATGAAGATAGGGATAACTATAAATGAGGTTTTAAGAGATTTTATTGGTCAACTAAACTACACCTATTCTAAGTATATCGAGGAAACAGATATTACCCAAGAAGATGTAACTAGTTTCAATTTAATTGAATATTTTAAGTTTGATGACATCAACCAACTTAATAGGTTTTTATATTTAGAAGCCCCTCTAGAAATTTTCGGTCATGCTGACCAGATGTCAGATGGTTTAATGAACCATTTTAATACTTTTTTAATGGATACCAAAGATGAAGGCGAACACGAAATTATTTTGATTAGTCGTGAAGTAGAAAAAAGTATCCCATCAACACTTTTCTTTTTATCTAAAACTGGTTGTCGTGCAACAAATATTAAATTTGTTAGTACTTACTCAGAAAAATGGAATGATGTTGACGTGTTAATCACGGCAAACCCACAAACACTTGAAAATAAACCAAACGGTAAAATTAGCGTAAAAGTTAACACTTCTTACAATAAAGATACCGCATCAGATTATGAGATAGACTCTATATTAGATTTCATAAATAATGAAGAACTTAGAGATAAAATCTTAAATACCAAAATAACAACTTACGAAGAAATTAACTAACATGATTGAATTCGGTGGAAGCATCTATTATATTGACCTAGATGCATTAGAAAAAACAATAATTCCAAAAGGTATCGACCCAACGGATAAAGTCGTTGAGCGTGAAGAAAAAGTTCATGTTGATGCAGATAACAAAATAGTACATACTGACATTACAGAAGTTAGCAGAGAAAGAGGTCGAGAAATTGATGGTGCTAAATATGAAATGATTAGATTGATGATGGAAATTTTGATGGATGGTACTGAAGAAACTGATGATGCAACTTTGGGTGCTGAAAGAGCTTTGGATAAAACATCTTTATCATATAAAATTGCTTTTAATACTTTATATAATTACGGTATTTTAAAAGAACAAGAATAACATTATAAAAACAAAATAAAAAAAATGGAAGAACAAAAAAACCAAATCGCAGAACAAGTTAAACAAGTAAAAGAAGTTCTGGCAAAATTGGAATCAAAAGATTTCAACTTATACTTTTTCACGTTAGACACAAAAGGTAACCCAACAGCTGGTATTGCAAACATTTACGAGCATGTTAAAATTTTAAATAATTTAGGTTATAAAGCAAGTGTCTTACACGAGAAGAATGATTACAAATTAAGAGGTGACCAAGAAGGAAACGGTATCGCTGATTGGTTAGGTGAAGAATATGCTTCATTACCACACACATCAATCGAAGGTCAACAATTAAATATTAGCCCAGCTGATTTTATTGTTATCCCAGAGATTTTTGCTAACATCATGGACCAAGTTAAAGGATTCCCATGTAAAAAAGTAGTTTTCTCTCAAAGCTATGACTACTTGTTAGAATTGTTACCGATTGGTAAAAGATGGAATGTTGATTACGGATTTACTGATGTTATCACAACAACAGAAAGACAATCAAACTACTTAAAAACATTATTCCCATCTATTAATACTCACATCGTACCAGTATCTATTCCATCTTATTTTACAGATAGCGATAAACCAAAAATTCCAGTTGTTACTATTTTAACTAGAAACCAAGGGGATGCGGCTAAAATCGCAAAATCATTCTACTTACAATACCCAATTTACAAATGGATTACCTTCAAAGAATTAAGAGGTTTACCAAGAGAACAATTCGCTTCAGAATTAGCTAAATCATGTTTGGCTGTTTGGGTTGATGAACAATCTTCTTTCGGTACATTCCCATTAGAAGCTATTGAATGTAACACACCAGTTATTGGTAAAATTCCTAATATGATTCCAGAATGGATGGAAAATGTTGATGAACAAGGTAATGTTACAATTAAACAAAATGGTGTTTGGACAAACACAACACTTAATATTCCAGAGTTAATTGCAACTTATTTAAAAGTATGGTTAGAGGATTCAGTACCAGCTGATTTGACAGATGCAATTAATGAATCTAAAGGATTGTACACACCAGAAAATCAAGTAGAAGTTGCTACTAGTGTATACGCTAAATTACTTGATAATAGAATTTCTGAATTAAAAATTACTTTAGAGACATTAGAAAATGCTCAAAAAGAAACAACTAACGCTTAATAAAAAAATACAAATATGAAAAATACAAATATTTCAGTAATACTTCCAGTTCACGAATTGAATGAAGAAACAAAACTTTTATTTTCAAACGCTGTACAAAGCGTTATTGACCAATCAGTTAGACCAGATGAATTAATCATCGTTGTACCTAAAGGTAGTGATGTTGCTAAAACAGTTAAAACAGCTGATTTTGGTGATTATAAAGATTCAGTGGTAATCGCTGAGAATGATGGTGAAACAGATTTTTCATCACAAGTTAATTATGGTGTTTCTGTTTGTAAAACAGAATGGTTTTCAATCTTAGAATTAGATGACGAATACGCTAAAATTTGGTTTAAAAACGTTGTTGAATATAGAGAAAAACATACAAACGTAGATATCTTTATGCCTATCATTATCGATGTTGATAATACTGGTCAATTTATCGGGTTTACAAACGAAGCTGTTTGGGCTCAAAGTTTCTCTGATGAATTAGGTGTATTGGATAACAATGCATTGTTAGCTTATCAAAACTTTAACATTGATGGAATGGTAATCAAAAAATCAATCTATGATGATTTTGGTGGGTTCAAACCAAGTATCAAATTAACCTTTATCTATGAATTTTTGTTACGTATGACATTTAAAGATGCTAAAGTTATGGTGATACCAAGATTTGGTTATAAACACTTAAATCAAAGACCAGGTTCTTTATTCTCATCATATAAAGAAACGTTAGACCCAGTAGAAGCTAGATGGTGGTTAGCAACAGCTAAAAAAGAGTATTATTTTCCAAAAGATAGAAAAATAACATACGAAGCTCAAAAATAATGAATGGTGACGAAACGAGGACGCAAAAGAAAAAACGACATGTATTTTGGTCCAGATGAAGAAGAAGCCGTTATTAATTTTTTAGAATCAACAGACGAAATAGAAAGGAATCTTATTTTTAACGAGTGGTTGAAAGCACCACTCGATAAAATGATAGAATCGATAATTAGAAGGTATAAGTTATATAGAAAAGGAGAAACATTTGAAGAGCTGCATAGCGACACAATCTCCTTTCTTATGACAAAAGTACATAAGTTCGAAAGTGGTAGGGGGAAAAAAGCTTATTCATATTTTGGAACAATAAGTAAAAATTACATTCTTGGATTACTTATCAAGGATGAGAAACACATGAAACAGACAACATCATATGAAGATTTGTCTGATAATATTGAAGAACGTGAAGACTTAACTTACGTTATCGATAGTGATAATTTTTCAATGGATGAATTTATTAAAAAATTATCCAATGGTATTAGAGAAGAATTAAACGATGAAACTCTACCACCTAAAAAAAGATTAAATGATAATGAAAGAAAAGTTGGTTATGCTCTCATTGAAATTTTAGAAAATTGGGAAACAGCATTTGAGTCAATGAATGGTGGTTCTAAATATAATAAAAATTCTGTATTAGAAACCATGAGGAATTATACTAACCTATCAACAAAAGATATTAGGTTAGCGATGAAGAGGTACAAAGAACTTTATGAACTTTTAAAACATCATGGTTTATAGAAAAATTGCAATAAAACCGCTTTATTAGGTATTTATAGTAAAACTAGAAATCATGCCAAGAAAAAAGAAACAAGACGTAAAAGTAAACGACACGGAATCATTAGAAGGACTTATGCAAGAAACCTATAATGACGCATGTTTACAAATAAATGATGCTCAAAAGACTATCAACGAATTAGCCGCTAGTGCTACACCAACAGATGTTGATGATTTGACTAAAATTGCTAAAGAAAAAGGTGGACTTTTGAAAATTAAAGATTCTGCTATTAGAATCAAATTAGAATTAGCTAAATTACAAAGTGATATTATCAAAAACCGTGGTGATGTTGAATCAACTATCAACGAAAGAACTAATGGTTCAGCATCTTTAAATGATTTTAAATCAATTAGAGAAATGTTAAAAAATGATAATAAAAATAATGATTTAGATAACGAAATTGATTAATTATGTCAATATTAGACAAAAAACAAAAAGTTTTTGGTAACATAGCAGCTGCTAGAACCATAACCGAAGGGATGCCTAAGTTTAAAAAAAACTCGTCATTTCCATCAGTTAATAATAAAGGTGATACCATAACATTTTTAACGGATTTAATAAAAGCACTTATTGGTTATGTTGCTTTGGTTAAAGCTATTGTCGATATATTAACTCATCAATTAGAGAAGATTGAAAAAGATATCAAAAAAGCTCTAAAAACTGAATTAAAAGCTATTGTTAGCTGTGGTGTTGACCCTAGTTTACCTACTTTTATAAAATCAACTGGTTCTGGTATTGTTATAGAAGTTAAAAAAATAGATTTTTTGCATTTATTTAAAATAGACGCAAGAACAAAAGTTGGTAAATTATTATATAATGATGTAACTCCAACATTAACTAATTCATCCGATTTCAATACTTTCCTATATGGTGTTATTCAAGGTGATGGTACAACATATCAATGGAAAGATAAAGCTGGTAATAAATTATTCGATATCACATTTAACTCAACTGGTAGTGGTGGTAATCCAAATAATACACTTACAATAAAAGCAAACTCAGATTACAATGCAAAAACACTTAATGATTTAAACAATAATTTTATAGATTCACTAACATTATTTAACAGTGAAAACATTGTAAGTAGAATTATTGATATTATATTTGGTTCCATATCATTTAGTGTTAAAAAACCTAGAGCTCAATTAGAGATGGAAGAAAAAATCAACAAAATTGTTGATAAAATGGTAGATGAGGATATGAATGCAAAAGAAAGTGATTCGGATAATGATGATACTTTTTTTAGCTTTAGTAATGAAGAAATTTCAGTAATTGAAAGTCGTTCTGGTGAAAGACAAAGAGGTGTAATTAAAATTAAAACGTCTACAACTTTTGATGGGTCAGTACCAACATCTACACTTACAGCATTTACTGATTCAATGGCTGTTGCTACAACAACAGAACAGAAAAAAGAAGCAATGACTAAAGGTCTAGACCAAATGGCTGAAGACAGTTCAACAAAAGTTAAATTTAAAGTTGATAAAGGTTCTGTTAAATTAAATTTTATTCAATTACTTATTACTAATTTAATAAAAGCAATTGTAGGTATAGTTTTATCACCTAAAATTGTTATGATATTTTTGATAAACTACAAAATAGTTTATGGACCAACAGCAACTTTTGGTGATGCTGTTGACTTTATTAAAAAGAATAAAAAACTATTTAAACAAATAATTAAAAGAATTGCTGGTCTAGTTATTAGAATTTTACTAGCAATTGCATTACAAAAAATAGCTAAACTAGTTGGTGATGCTATCATTCAAAAAAATATTGAAAAAAATAAAAATAAAAAGGCTCAATTATTAAGTCTTGTTGGTATACCACAAGACGCTTTGAGAGCAATTAAAGGATTAGCATAATGTTTAATATTAGTACAATTAGCGGTGTTTTGAATTTAATTTTAGCAGCATTCGCAATACCAGAAGAACCAATAGCTCCATTACCACCACCATTGCTTATGGTAGGTGCTAATTTAAGGCCAGGAATATCAGCAAAAGCAATTGCATCTAGAATTATATCTAGACAATCAGAATCTGGCAGACAAGTCGGTGATGTATTTGCCGATGGACCAAATACTGAAGAAGCGATGGAATTAATTAGAATTGAAGAAATAATAAATTCGTTATTAACAGAATCTGTTGTTAATGTTGCAATACCACCAGGTATATCCGTAGCCACAGTAGGTGTGGGTAATTTAGGTGCACCAGTTGTGGCACAAGGGTTTACAACAACAATAGCTACTGGTAACGGTATAATTAGATAAAGTTTTATTATGGAAGAAGAAAAAAAATACGAAGATTTAGAATCAAAGTCAAGCAATGAAATTTTGTTTGAAATAAAACAAATGGAAGCTGACCATGAAGCTATTAAATTAAGAATGATAAAAGACTTCGATAAATTAGTTGAAATAGAAAAACGATTTGATGAAGCTAATAGAATAATATTAAAAAGATTAAAAGGAGAATAAATGGGTAGTAACGGTACAAATAAAGTTTTCATGCCTAGCAGCCCATATCTACAAGATAATTTTAGATACTTAAAATATGGTGTTGTTGATTCCATCCAAGATGAAAATGGTATGGGTAGAATTAAAGTTAGGATAAATGGTTCACCAACCGTTGGTGGTGATGGCGATACACCTACAGAAGATTTACCATGGGCTTTTCCTTTATTACCAAAACACTTATCAGCAATACCAAAAGTAGGTGAAGTTGTGTGGATATTTGTAATGAGTAAAACAACACAACATGTTGATAGACTTTACATTGGTCCAATCATATCTCAATTAGACAAACTTAATCAAGATAGATTTACAGCCGCAACACCTTTAAGACCTTTCTCTTTTGGTCAGTTAACACCTGGTAAGCCAGTAATGGGATTAGATACCACAAACACTGTAATACCAGAATTAATTGGAGTATTCCCTAAAGCAGATGAAATATCAATCCAAGGTAGGTATAACACAGATATCACTCAAAAAGATAATCAAGTTGTTATTAGAGCTGGTAAATTTGAAGCTTCAGATACCAACGAATATAAGATTGCTTTTAATTTTAAAACTCAAGGGTTTATTCAAATTATAAATGATATCAGAGTACTTACAACGGAAGAAACAAATAGTTCAGATGCTGCTGAAATTAAATTATTTGGTTCTATGACTAATATTGTTTCAAATAAAATCAATTTAATTTCACATAATGGTACACCTAAATTTAATCTTAATCAAGAAAGCTTGCTAAGTGATTCTGAGATGTTAAGAATTATTGATGAAGCCCATCAACTTCCATTTGGAGATGTTTTGTTAGAATATTTACGTTTACTAAAAGATGCTATTTTTTATCATGTACATAACGGTAACGGTAATCCAGCAACTGATTTAAGTGCTTCTGGTAATATTCAAGCTGTGGCTGCATTAAAAAAACAAGCAGAAGATTTAGAAAAAAGAATGTTATCCAAAAACATTCGTATTAATTAATCTTTTTAGATATTTATAATAAAAAGAAACAATGGTAATACGCACTTATTTTGATAAAAACAACACTATAGTTTACAATTCAAATGTAAACACTGGGCTAAACCCAATCGCTGAATTATTCTATGGTGGTTCTTCAAATCAACAAACATATAGTAGATTTTTATTTCATTTTGATGAATCTAGAATTAAATCACTTTACACTGGTGGTACATTCACTGATTTATCTAAACTTAAACACACACTTAGAATGGTAAATACTGGTGCTTTTGATAATGAATTATTAAACACTACTATGGGTTCAAAAATCAGAACAACATCATTCAATTTAATATTATTCAAAATTCAACAACCATGGGATAATGGTGTTGGTTATGATTACGATGTCCCTATATTAGCATTTGGTGACCCAGCTTATTTTGTTGGTCCATCAAACTGGGTTAGAGCTCAAACTGGTATTGAATGGTCTGGAGGTTCTGGTGTATATTCTGGTTCACCTAGTGGTATTACAGTTACTACACAACATTTTGATAAAGGTAATGAAAATATTGAAATGGACATCACAGACTATGTTAATGGTGTGTTGACTGGAAACACAAATTATGGATTAGGTATTGCTTATGACAGAAGTTATGAACAATTAGCAACGTCTATTCCACAATATGTTGGTTTCTTTACAAATAACACTCAGACATTCTACGAACCTTATATTGAAACTGTTTATGATAATCATATAAAAGATGATAGAAACAGTTTTTATTTAGATAAAAACAATAAACTATATCTTTACGTTAATTTAGGTGGAAACCCTACAAACTTAGATACAAAACCAGCTGTGAATGTATTTGATAATAACAATACACTTTTATCAGCATACACACCATCGCAAGTAAAACATGTTACAAAAGGTGTTTACTCAATTGATATAAAAGTCCCGTCAAATGGTTCAAATGGTTGTGTTATGTATAATGATGTTTGGACTGGTATTACAATAAATGGTATTTCTAGACCAGATATTTCATTGGATTTTGCAATGAAAGATTCTATGGATTATTACAATATTGGAACATCTGATAATTTACCTAAGAAAACTGCTGTCAGTGTTTCTGGTATCCAAAACAATGAAAGAATAAAACGTGGTGATATTAGAAAAGTAATTGTTTCTGCTAGAATACCTTATACCGTTGAACAGACACAACTTATCGATGATATAAAATATAGATTATACGTTACTGAAGGTAAACCAGAGTTGACTGTAATTGATTTCCAACCAGTTGAAATGGCCAACAATCAATATTATTTCTTATTAGATACTGCTAGTCTTATTCCAAACACCTATTATTTAGATATTCTAGTTACATCTAACTTAGAAGTAACAACATTAAAAGGGGTATTACAATTTGATATTGTAAACCAAGTAGATTTAAGAAGAGGACAGTAATATGAAAAGTTTTATAAAACAAAGACTTAGAGAACAAATAATTGATGGTCAAGAAATGAATTCGGCAACACAATCTATGTGTAATAAAATTAGTGTTGATTCATACGAAGAAGTTTTAAGTTATGTTGAAGAAGCTTTAAAAGGTGTTAGTGAATCAAAAAGGTATGATATAATGCAAAAAATTCACGCACCTTTGGAAAATCTTAAAAATGAACAAAATAAAATAAAAGATGAAGTTGCAACAAAAAATATGTCTGGAGATTCAATTAAAGATGAAGCAGATACATATTGGCATCAGATTCAATCAACAATTTGCGAACAAGGTTCACCTTTTCAATAAAAAGACTTGACAATTTTTTAAATTGTCATATATTTATAAATGTGTTAACTCACGTATTGGTCCCGACCATTAAAATGGTTTAGAGTTGTTAAGGCAACAAAGGTATCGGTACACTAATAACAAAAATTAAAAGTTAATAAAAATGTACAAAAAAACTTATGAGGCACCATCTGTGCCTACAGCTATGATTGCTGTGAACAAATCAAGACTTAAAGTCTACAAAAATACGGGCGATATGCCAACGTATTATCTACAAAAGGGGCAAGAGTTCCAAATCGAATTATTTAATCCAACAACAGACGTTATTCTGGCTAAAATCATCCTTAATGGTAATCCTATTTCACAAGGTGGTTTGGTATTGAACCCTGGACAGAGAGTATTCTTGGATAGATACTTAGATGTTGCTAAAAAATTCTTATTTGATACTTATGAAGTATCTAGTTCTGAAGAAGTTAAAAAAGCAATAGAAAAGAATGGTGATTTTAAAGTAGAATTCTACAGAGAAAGAGTACCTAACTATTTAACAAATAACGGTAGTTTAACAATAAATAGTAATAATTCTAGAGGTTGGAGTGGAAACATAAACAACACAATTGGTGGATATTCTTCATCTATACCTAACGGTAGTGTTAATCTTACTAACACATCTGGTCATATTGGGACTACTGCATTATATACTTCTTCGGTATCCAATACTTTCTTTGACCAAAACGTTAGCAATAATATTCCAACATTAGATTCAATGGACGATACCTTATCATTGGATATGTCAGATGTAACTAGAAGTTCTAGAACGCTAAAGAGTCGTTCTAAGAGCATAGAAACTGGTAGAGTAGAGCAAGGTTCAGTTTCTGACCAAAAGGTTGTTACAGTGGATAAAAAGTTTGAATACTGGGCTTTCCATACAGTTGAATACAAAATGTTACCAGTATCACAAAAAATAAACACAGTTGACGATATACAAGTAAAAGTATATTGCACAAACTGTGGTGCTAAATTAGGAAAAGGTCACAAGTTTTGTGGTCAATGCGGCACAAAAGCATAAATAAAATTAACGAGTTAACACATAAAAATAACCGAGGATTTGCATCTTCGGTTTTTTTATTGTATTTTTACTTTAAAAAGAATGTACAAAAAAATTTTAAATGAATTAATATATAACTATCTAATCAAAAAACTAATAAAGGTTGATAACACAATAAAAATAAAAGATGTTGATAAATTAGATGAATTTGTTAAAAATATTGTAATGAAAAAGAAAACAGAATCTCATCATATAATAGATTCTGGTAATGAAGCTTGTAGATGGAGAACTGGTATGGGTGGTGAAATGGCTTTAGAACAATTGTTGGGTAAACCATTTGTTGATTTCAGTATTGGTGATTCAAAAGATTATCATACTCCAGATTTAAAAAAAATAGGTATAGATGTTGGTATTAAATCAGTTGAAAAAGGTAAATATCCAATTATATTTAAAAAATCTTACAAACCAGAAATAATAGTATTAAAATTAGATGATGAAAATTTTTGTATTTTAGGTCTAGCCACTGTAGATGTGTTGAATAAATATCAAGATGATGATTTAATTTTAAGTCCAGCATTAAAAGCTAGAGGTACTAAAACAGCGTTTACTGGATTATATAAATTAAAACCTTTTAGTAATTTTGATGAACTTATTAAGTTAATTAATTGATTTTAATAATTTTTTTATGTACATTTGTTAAAAAACAAAGTTATGGAAAAAGAATTATTAGAAGCCGCTTTATTAGATATTAAAAAACTGGTTAAAGAAAATCCTAATGATATGGATTTAGGTAAAAAAGTTAGAACTTATTTTTTGGAATTACCAAATATAATAGAAGAATTTAAAAATGAACTTGATGACAAAAAATTATAAATTAACATCAGAAATTGTCCCTAGTACTTGTTGGTATAATAACGTAAGAAGCAACGTATCAACAAAAGAATGGGATTATTTAAGAAAAAAATCTTATGAAGCTGCTGGTAATGTATGTGAAATATGTGGTGATACTGGTAAAAATCAAGGTTTTAACCATAACGTAGAGTGTCATGAAATTTGGCAATATAATGATGAAACTCTTACACAAACATTAGTTGGGTTGATTTCATTATGTCCACATTGTCATAAAGTAAAACATCCAGGTTTGGCTCAAATAAAAGGTGAATCTGAGATTGTTATTTCACAATTAATGAAAGTTAATGGAATGAAAAAAGTTGAAGCTATGGGTTATTTAGCGGAAGCTTTTGATTTATATCATATTCGTTCAGAACATGAGTGGACATTAGATATTTCTTATTTGGAAAATACGTTAAAAGAATATAACGAAAAACCATGGTGGGATAAAATGGGTTGATTATCTTTCTAAACTATAAACCATATTCCAAACGTCTAAATTTGGGTTTTGTTTAAGATATTCATCACCTTTAGCTATAAGTGTATTTAATTTGTCCATACCCAGAGTATAGATAAATTGTGTATTGTGTAGTTCTCTACCTCTTTCTATCCATTTTCTTGTTTCTGGTGTATCTTCGTAATCATTACTCATATCATCGAACCATTCTTCTTTATCGGTTCTTTGTGTTCTGACAATTGGTTTTTTTACTACATCATTTCTTTCAGTAAATTTTTCCCATACATTCATAGCATCTTCGCTGGTTGAAGAATCATCTGACATAGTGATTCCTTTTGGGTAAACATAAGTCATCGCTAACTCATATAACAATGGACCATAACCTTTATCAGCGTATGCCCCATATATTCCATATACATCACCTTGTGTAAGACCAAATGAAATATAACCTTTTGGTTTACCAGTCGTTATGTCAATAAGTAAAAATATGTTATCTTCTTTGATGAAGATAACAGCTAAATTAGCAGTATCATTTATTGTGACTCTGGCTTCTAATAGTTCGTTGAAAATTTCACTTAGTTTCATATTAATAAATATCCTATAAAACAAAAAAGGTTAGCCTTTCGACTAACCTTTTAAGTTTATATAAGATTATTGATTATCTTAATTCGTTAATGTTAAATGTAGGTACACCATCAACTCTTACGTGACCGTAGAATCTGTTGTTAACTACTTTTTTAGCGTAACGTGTCATGATACCTTTAACTGGAGCAAAGTTAAATGGATTGTACATTGTTGGAGTTAATTGTAACGGCACGTATGGTGCGTAGATATAACCAGTGTCTAACAATGATTTTCCTTTATGACCGATGATTACTGAGTAAGCTGGTGCATAAGGGTCACGGTACACTTGGTAACGTCCGCTTAAAGAACCGATTCTCTCAATACCCATGTTGTATTGGTCTTGCTCTGGGTTAGCATCAGATACGTGGAAGTATTCTAAATCATCAAAGATAGCTGAAATCTCAGAAGATACAACGATGAAGTTAGCACCACCTCTTAACGTAGATTTGTGGATTTGAGCTGAAACTTGGTTTAATCTAGTGATTAAAGTTTGGTTCCACTCTTTTTGTGTGTATGGGTTAGCAGATGTAGCAGCTTTTCTCCATCCGTTGTAATCCCAACGTAATTGCCATGCAGCAGCTTTACGTAAATCTCTAAGGATTTCACGGTCAATCTCAGCAGCAACTTGTTCAGATAACATAGCTGTTAATTCAGCTTCAGCATCGATGTTGTGGAATGCACTAACGTCTTGTGCTAACTCTGGAGACCATGTAGCTCTTAATTTTCTTTCTTCTACAGATACAACAACTTCGTCTAATCTGAAAGATACTTCACCCATTTCAGTTTCTAACTCTAATGAAGCGTATTCAGCCCATGCAGAAGTGAAAGTGAAAGCAGTTACAGTTGTAGCAGATGCACCAACATAACCATCATAAGTAGCAGTACCTGGAGTTACAGCAGCACCAGCAGCAGTTGTTCCAACTGGGTGACGTAAATCTAATTCAACATAACAAGTACCAGTACCATCAGTTAATGATTGAGAACCAGAAACGATACCTTTACCATATTGTTGAGTTACTAATCTGAAAGGAACTTCTTTACCAGCAGCGATAATTACGTTACCATCTCTATCTTTAATATCAGCTGTAGATAATACGTGTAATGAAGCTAAGAAAGATTCAGTATCCATGTTGTTACCGTTAGCACCAGTCATAACTTCTCTACCGTTAGTAGTAACGTTTTTAGAGAAACCAGTGATACCTAAGATAATACCTCTTAATGAACCGTCAGTTGCAGTTGGACCAGCAGACATTGAACCAGTAGCGATAGTGTAAGTACCATCTTCACCTAAAGTGTAAACTGCGTTACCACCAGCTTGGATAGTAAGAGTACCTTTAGAGTTGTCGAATAAACCGTCATTGTAGAAAGCATCATAAAGATTTTTTCCTACGAATGGAGTGATAGCACAACCGTTTGCACTGATACAAGATGGTAATGCAGCTCCAGTTGGAACACCATTGTTAAGACCATTTAAACCAGTGTGTGCAGAGTATTGTGGAGTCCAAGCACCATCAGTACCGTAAGGGTTACCACCTACTGGAGGGTTAGACGCATCAACTCTTGAAGAAGTTTGTGGTACGAAGTAGAACAATTTACCAATTGGCATGTTCATAGCTTGTACAGACACGATGTCGTTAGCTAATAATTTAGAGAAAACTCTACGTACAATTGGGAAAACTACAGTTTCGAAAGAACCAGAGTTAGTTGCAGTAGTAGCTTCTGTTAATAAAGAAGACGCTTGGTTTTCATATAACTGAGCGATATTTTCTTTTACGTGGACTCTAAGACCGTCTAGGAATCCTAATGAATCCCATTTTGTTTGAGTTTCCAAACGGATAGCCTTCATGTGGTTTAATCCGATGTTACCTACTTGTCCAGATGTTAATAAATGTGACATAATTTGTTTTTATTTTTTTTGTTAGGGTTATTATTTTTTATTATCTTTTTTCAACTCTATTAATCAAGTCCATGATTCTTTTTGTTGATGGGTCAACATACGCAGTACTTTCGTTTAATTGTTTAGAAGTACTAGTAGCTGCCTCTTTAATGATTTTGTTATTTACAGATTCTGCAATTGGTTTTCTAACTTCTAATTCAGTTGCAATAGTTCTGTAAAGTTTTTTAGATTCTTTAAGGTTAACAACCTCGTCAAATCTTTTTATAATGCTTTGTTTTTCAGCTTTAGTTGTAGAGTGTTCCATAAACAATCTTGTTACGTAAGTCAAGTTTGAATTGAAAACAACTGTTTCAACTAACTTAGTTCTAAATTCTTTAAGGGCTGTTCTGAATTCTTCATTTTCACCTTTTAATTTTTTAGCTTCAGTTAATAAGCTGTTATATTTTTTTGCTGCTTCAGAAACAATTTGTTTAGCTTTGATAGATTCATCAAGTTTTTCTCCGTCAACACTTTTCTTACCGAAACCTAAGTGAGATGAACCAGAACGTCTTTGTCCTTGGTGTCCAGCTCTACCGTTTACGTTTGCAATGTTTTCTTCAATTTCCTCTTCTTCTTCCTCTTCTTCACCTTCTTCAGAACCACCTAATTCGTGTTCAGCTTCTTCCTCTTCTTCAGATTCTTCAGCTTCCTCTTCTTCAGATTCTTCTTCATCATCTCCCATTTCAATGTCGTACTCAACATCAGAATCTTCTTCACCACCTAATTCAATAGGTTCAATTTCTGATTCTTCGTCATCCATGTCTACATCGATATCAGCATCCATGTCAGCACCACCTTGTAATGAATCTAGTTTTACAACATATTCACCTGGTTCTGTGATGTTTAAGCGAAGTTCGTCACCAACAATTTCGATTTCGTCTTCACCGCTCATTTTTTTGTAAATTGCGATTACATCTTCATCGCTTGCTCCAGTCATATCAAGTTCTTCAGATGATTCCTCATCGTCCATTCCTATTGCATCCATAGCTGGTGAACCCATTTCTGAATCTCCCATTTCTGAATCTACATCTTCGATACCACCTTCTGCATCAAATTCGTCATCCCCAGCTTCATCAGCTAAGTCTCCGACTTCTTCTTCTTCATAAGTCACTTCTTCTAAGGACTCTTTCACAACACTATCAATTTCTTCTTTAGCTACGCTACGAAGTATTTCTTTTGTGTTAGCATTCAAAGCGTTTTGAATATTTGTAATATCCAAAAGAGCTTCTGCAAGTATTGATTTTTTTTCTGCCATTTTATCTTTTTTTATATTTTTTTTTATTAGATAAGCACGAGATATTATCTCATTTGTTAATAAATATGTGTGATTTTACCAAAAATCATTTTTTATTTAAAAAAAATACATTTTTTTATCACTCAGATAAAAAATTATCTAAATCATTTAATAAATTTTCTTTTAATATTGGTTTTTTCTTTTGTTCGTTTTCAACGTATGGGGTCATCTCTTCTCTACTTCTACCAATCCAAGCATCTGGAGTTGATGGTGCAGTAACGACATCCCAACAAATAATCTCAAAATCATCTTGTACTATTTGTTCACCATTTTTTCCTTCTTTAAGAGAACCAACACCACGTGATGATACACCAATCTTAATTCTATTTCTTAATAAGTTAGCAACCTCATCACCTTTTGTTGATACAATACCATAGTTGATGAAACCTGGTGTCATTAGGATTTCCATCTTACCCATAAGAGTATGACCTTCCCACCATGTTTCAATAATGTTATGAGATATTCTATCACCAGCAATAATTGATGACTCTGGGTGGTCTAGTTCACCTACAGCTCTACGTTCACGTATTGCTTCTTGATATAGTTTATCTTGTGATTTAAGAATTGCTTCTGGATATACCCTACCGTTACGGTTTAGGATACCAAACTTTTGTAATACTACGTATACAATAAGCGGTTCAACGATAGCCATTTTGCTACCAGTATCTAATTTTTTTATTTCGTTTATGAAAGGTTGGTTTCTAGGTTCATCTGGGCTAATATACCCAGCATCGTGTTCAATCAATCCACCCCAACCGCTTTCACCACGTTTTAATATTCTGAAGTCTTTATAATTTATATCCATAATAAGTTGCTTATAGATATAAATATGTTCATTAAATAAAAAAGCCCCATATGGGGCTTTTATTATATTTTTTTCTTATGAAATTTGAAAGTTTTATTGCTTTCAAAATTTGTCTTTAATAGTTCTTCAGTTACAGATTCTAATTTGTCTTTCATATAATCAGATGTTACCGACATTTCATTGTGTAAGAACAAAGTTATTTCACAACTCATAAAACTACGTTTACCATATCTAATCCCAGACTCTCTTATATCTAAATCAACAATGGTTCTACCGCCATCAAAAAAACAATCTTGTTCCTTATCAAAAATATTAAACAAAGTTTGTTTTATTCTTTTATTCAAGTTTCGTATAACTTGATTATAGTTTACATCTTCTTCTTCTAATGGTTCAGCCCATGAAGAAATGTTTATGTAAATTGCTTTGGGGTTCTTGTTGTTGACACTCCCGAAAACTACATTGTAGTTTTTAAATTTTGTGGTTTTAATTTCTTTTCCCGTTTTCATACCTGGTATATATTTTGTTCAAATATAAGTAAAATCCAGGAATTAGTCAATACCCTAAGAGTTTTTTAATGAATTTCTTAATTCAACTAATTTAGAAATGTTTTTACTGTAATCTTCATTTACTTCTTGCTTGTCATTCAACAACTTATCTTTTACTCGTAATAATTTGTCTTTTGCTTCTAAGCTAGATTCGATTAACTTCTCATCAATTAAATCAATACATTCTCTAAGTGTTTTAGAATAAACTTCTTTTTTCTTAGTGTCATCTGAATCAATAAGAGTTTTTAATATTTCTTTTTCAGACTCATCTAAATCAGCATATCTTTCATTGTATTTATCAACCATTATTGTCGATATGATACTATTTGGTAAAGTAACACTTTCACTAACTTGTTTTTCTTTGTTGTTTAAAATATAATTAACAATATATGATTTAGCTTCAATTATTGTATCTATATTTTTAGGTGTTTTTGGTGTGAATATCAAAGTAGTGATGTTCTCATGTAATTCTTTTTTATCATAATCAGAATCCTTTTCAAAAATAATGTTTTCAACTAATTTTTGATTAGCTTTTAATATATCTTTTGTATTGTATTTTGAAATAATGTTTATACACTCATCAACAAAAGCTTTTGCTTTTGATTCATTTGTTTCCACTTTACCCTCAATGATATTATAAACCAAGAATTGATTTTTCAAAGCTTCATTTTCTTTGATTGTTTTAACATAAGATTTGAATAAATCTTTTTTGTTCTTATTTTTAGATACAACACTTTCAACTAGTATTTCGTTGTAAGCGTTTTTTATTTTACCAAAATTTTGAACAGTTTTTGTAATATCTATTTTAGCCATTTTCTTTTTTAATTATAAATATCTTATTTTAAATATAAAATCATTATTCTTCCAACATTTTATCAATATCATCAATCATATTGTCAATGTCTTTATTTATCTTTAAATTTTTATCGTAAATTTTTACCTTTTCAACTTTAGTACTTTGGTCTGGTTTAATTGTTTCAATTAAAGTGTCAATAAACCTATTTTTATATTTATCACTTCTTTGATTTAATTTACCAGCCAATACTTCTTTTCTTTCAGTTAATAGTTTTTCTACTTTTTTCAAAGATTCTGCAACTGGTTCAGCTTCTGTTGCTGCTTCTAATGCACCAACTTCACCACCAGCTTCTGTTGCAGCCGCACCTTCTTCACCAGCAGCTTCTTCACCTTCACCACCTTCAGCACCGCCTTCATCACCGAAATCTAAGTCTTCACCACCTAGACCACCGCCACCGAAGCCGCCACCGCCTCCACCGCCTCCAGAAGCACCACCACCTTCACCGCCTTCAGCACCTTCAGCACCACCACCAGCTAAAGCAGCTTGGTAATCACCGTAGATTCTGTCAACATTATCAAACATACCAGTATGTTTGATTACAGCAGATGTATTAGCTAATTCAGCAGAAGCAGCTTTTTCCATACGTTGTTCAAGTAAATCTTGTTTGATTTCATCATCAGACCAACCCATAATTTCTCTATGAGCACGAGTCCATGACATAACACCAAATCCATTTCCAATATCAGATACAGCATCTTTAAGCAACGTAACTTTAAGTTGTAAATGTTCAACTTTAAGCATTTCAGCTTGTGTTGATGGATTATTAAGTGTTAGTGTGAAATTATCTAAATCTTCTTCAAAACCTAAAAGGTATAAATGGATAATAGCTATCTTATTTAATTCTTGTAATATTGATTGTTGTATTCTGTTTATTGTTCTAGAAAAACGAATATCTTGAATTGCTAAGTTTTTACCGTCACCAGTTGCTTCATCAAAACCTAAGAAAGGTTTAGGTACACGCAACGCAGTAAATAGATTACTTCTTAGGTATTCAATATCAGCAATTTGGTCCAAATTTGATGCACCTGGCAAGGTATCAATTGGGTTTGGTGCATTCTCATCCCTTACTGGAATAAAGAAATCTTGGTCATTAGCCAACTGATTGTAACGTAAATCAATTTGACCAGTTTGTGGGTCAACAATAGGCATACGTTTAAATCTATCAGCAATTGCATTTACATATTGTTCAACATCAGCATCATCAATATTACCGACATAGATTTTATATACACGTCTTTCTGGTGCTCTAGTTACACGATAAACAAGCATTGAATCTTCTGATAACAATAACTGTTTCCAAATACGTCTAGCTTTTTCTAAAACTGATGTACCGTAAGGTAAACGTCTATCATCACCCAACAATCTAAAGTGAGCGATTTGCCATGAATTAAATTCAACATCACGACCTCTCCAAAAGAATTTAACTTTATCCCCAGAAGAAACTTCGTTGTCTGGTAGTTCTCTACCACTAATCATATCAAATAGACCGCTTTCTCTACGTTCCATTTCATAGTTCGGCATTTGTTTAGCACCAATGATTCCGTTATCAGCATCAATGTTTAAATAAACAAAGTTATCACCGTATTTACATGTATTTCTAGTCCACATTGGTCCAGAAGTATGAAAATCTAATCTATTGAAAAATAAATCTTCTAATATTGTTTTTACACGTTTACTATCAGAATAAATGTTAAGCATTTTACCTTGGTCGTTTAGAGTTGTTGACTCTTCCATCATTACATCTAAAGCAGCTGCAATAGTTGGGTAAAACTCCATAGCCTCGAAATCAGCATACGAACCAATACGAGTTGTTTCGTAGTTTATCGATTGTTGGAATAATCCACTTTCAACTTTTTTCCAAACAGAACCTAAATATTTGTTTTGTTGTGCTTGTAATTTAGCTGTTTCGTATTCAGCTTTATTATCTGTTTTTAATAACTCCCCACTACCGATATTATAGCGTTGTGTTGAGGGTTGTTGTTTTGGTTTAATACCATCTGGACTAATTACTTGTCCTAATCTTTGAAATATAGTTAAATTTCTTTCTGCCATAATTTTTTTTTATTAAAATATAATGATTTTATTGGTAAATTAAATAGTTATTCGATATAATCACATTCTACATATGCAAAATGTGCTTGTTCATAATTTACCACTTCTAAATTATATACGTATCTTGTTATCCAATCTTGACCTTGTGAACCAGGTATAGCATCACAATAAAACGGTGGTATATTACCACCATTTGCTGGTTTTTTACTTAAATCGTTAGGTAGTGGTGACCATTTATATAATTGTCCACCAACACTTTTTTGTAAGAATACTTTTTTACCTAGTCCCATTGTTTTTAATTGTTATTTAATTTTTCCAAATAACCAAGCATATTCACCTCTAGGGTCTTGTACATTTTTATATGCACCATGATTTGGATTTATTTTCTTTTCTATTTGTTTTGTTACTGGATTAACAGCTGTTGTTGTTGGTGATGGATTTGAAGTTGAAAGCCAACTAGACAAAATAGCCTTTGTTTGTTTTTCTAATCTTTCTAAATTCTTAAAAGAATGTTCCATTACCCATAACGCCATTCCCAACGACATAAGCAAATCATCATGGTAACCTTCCATGTGGTCTGGTCTACCATTCTTATAGATAAATGTTTTCATTTCAGAAATTAATCTGGTTGAACGTATTTTAACACCGTTTGTTCTAATTTTATATTCTAAATTTGAAATCATTGGTAGACGTACATTTGTCGCATGAAAACCAGGTATCTTATTTTGTTTATTGTATGAAGTTAATTCTCTTTGTCTAGCAGAAAGAATTTTACCGTTTGAATCATCGTAATGTAAGTGTTTGTATTCAAATTCTAAAAGTTTTAATACAGTAGAAACACCCATACCACCAGTAACATCGACAACAGTATATGCTTTGTATAAATTACCATATTCTTCAACAACTTGTGCCAACAAATCTGGTTGTATTTTACCTTGATATTCCATTACTTGTTCCATTGTTGTGAAATCTACGACAACAATTGTTGATGAATCTTCCCCATCACCTCTAGAAACGTCAACACCCATAATATATTGATGACCTTCTTGTGGTTCTTCCCAAATCCAAGTTTCTTGTTCTAATCCACTGGTATATTTAGGTTCTTTTACATTGTTCTTTTCATGGAATTCAATGTATTCTTCGTTTATTACGTTACCCCCAGAACCAATAAATGATACATCAAGCTCTTGAGCAATCATTTTAGCATCGTTGTTCATACCCATACACATCTGTTCATACCATGTAGATGTAGGTTTCCAACCATCTTCAATTTTTTTAGTGTAAGATGCAAAAGTAAATTCATATTCTCTTTCTACTTGGTCATCTTTTATCCAACTTAAATCTTTATTGTAACGTAAATCTTCATACCATTTCATTTCAACGATATTGAAGTTGTTCTTTTTATTTCTAGCTTGGTCGTATGTTTTGTAATACAAAGCATCCATACCGTTAGGTGTTGAAATAAGCGTTGCTCTACCCCCAGTACCTAATGCTGTAAGAGCGGCACCAAACACCTCAGCACCATTATCAATATAAGCAGCCTCATCCATAATAAGGAATGTAGGTGTGAAACCCCTTAACGCATCTTTTGATGTTGCAACCGCTTTTACACGACTACCATTAGGTAGTTTAATCTCTTTCTTAGAATCAGTAAGGAATATTGATTTACCTTCGTTTTTAGCATTACCATAATATTCATGACCCCATACCCATCTAGGTAATTGATTAAGGAAATCTTTAATCTTCGCCAAGAACTCAAAAGCTAACTCTTGTTTGTTGGCAATAATCAGAATATTTTCTGGGTTATCAGCATCAGCAAATCCGACTTTTATCGACATATATGCAGCTGTTGTTGTTGATACACCAGCTTGACGTGGTTTTGTTACAATATTGAATCTATGCTTTTCATATGCACTAATAATCTCTTTCTGTCTAGGAAATAGTTTGAATGGTACGAAACCCTCTTGGGTTTTATCAAACGTTTCCAAATATGTTTCAATAGCATATGTTGGTTGCGTAAGACACCTTGCGTACTCTTTAAATATTTCTTGTGTTGTTAGCATATTCTTTTTTACTAATAAATATGCTGAAATCGAGTAAAAACGATTATTATAAATGACAAAGGCCCCAAACGGAGCCTTTATCTAAATTTATGTTGTTAATTTTTAAAATAATTCGTCAAAATCAAAACCTTCTTCTGTGTCATCTTCATCATCTGAATAACCATCGGAATCACCAATCTTTGTACCACCCATAAGTTCCTCAAAATCAAAACCTTCATTATCGGAATAACCAGCGGAATTTTCTTCATTATAACTACTAATTTCATTCATAGCTTCGTTAAATTCTTCTTCTTTTAATGAACTATTAACTTCATTTACTATATCTTTGATAACTTTCTTACCTTCAGTAGTATTAGCCATTACTTCTCTCATTTTCATATTGAACTCATCAACTGGCAACGCAGCTAGTTCACTGTATATGTGATGTTTTAAATGGAAATCATCTGGTTCAATAGCATTTGTAAATCTACTCCAAAGACCAGGACCCATTCTCATATCCCATGGTTCAGCAGCTAAGAAATCGGCTTTGTTAATTACAAATTCACCAGTTTTTTTATCTTTAGGTAATCCATGTGCTGAAAGTAATTCCATAACACCTTTTACTAATTCGTGTATAAGAACTGGGAATACCATAGCTTGTGCATATATAACCGCTTTTGGATTTGATGCTGTTGGGAATTGAACTCTTACAACACCACCATTTACACCATTTTCCATTTGAGGAATGATGTAATACATATAATCAGCAGCTGCCATCATTTTAGCGTATTTATTAGCTAAACGAGGTTCTATATTTGTTAATTCATCATCAGCCATGTGAAACATATGGTTGCATTTTTTAGCAGCACCTTGAGTCATTGCATTAAGAAATCTTCTTTTGTAAACTTCTTTATTTGCGTTTGTCATAGCATCATGGTTATCAAACTCCATCTCAACAGTAATAGGTTTAGGATTCTTTTTTGTACCTTTCATGTTGATGGTATCAGTTAATTCAGCATGTATTTCTACAACATCTTCACCCATATCATATTCTTCACGAATCATTTTAACTGCTAATTCAGCTAATTCTTTTCTGTTCTTTGTCTCCAAACCAATAGTTTCATAAACCAAAGGCATCATACCCTTCATAACATCGTTATTATCGATTGAATCACACTCAAATGCACGCTTGTATCTTTTAGCTACTTCGTTGAATCTCTCACCCATAATAGCTTCTTCAAAACTACTTTCTTGACCTTCTGGGAAAACTGGGTGGTTACCCAAAGAATGTTTTCTTTCTCTTAAATCGCTTTCAAGTTGAGGATGCATTCTTTCCGTTAATCCTTCTGGGTATAAAACACTTTCGTTTAAAGGTTTAGACGTACCAACTTGTTTACCTAATTTGGATTTTTTTAGTGCTTCTTCAGCTATTTTTTTGTAATCGCTCATTATTTTATATCTTTAATTTTGATTGTTTTTATAACGTTTCTTTTTTTGTTGAAAGATTCCATCAATTGTTTTTTTGTTATGATTTTGCTTTCTGTCGTTGTTTGTGCATTATCACCAGTCAATGGAGCTTCAGATGGGTCATCCTTTGCTAATTCTTTATAAGAAGAAATAATTTGTGGTAATTTCTCAACTGGTACGTTTATTAACTGACCTATTTTAGCTAAAAATACTGATTGTTCAACTGGTGTGTCTAATTTAGCAAAATATCTACCAAACATTTTTGTCATCTTATCCACCAATATTTTAACATCACCTTTAAGTTTATCTATGTTGATATCTTCATCTAAACCACTATCATTGCTTTTTTCAAAACCCTCTTTAAAGTATTCACCAGCTCTAAAAGCTTTTAATTGTCTAACACCCATGTAGTCTTCTTCTGGACCCAATTTAGTACCAGACCTCATCATTTCTTTATAGTTTTTGAATTTACCAACTATATCACCAGTGTTTATGTTAACAAAAAAATGTTTATAACCCTCTAAATCAGCTAGGTTAAGGTAATGCATTAAATCCTCTCTATCAAAATATTCTCTTTCAGCAGCTGCATAATCATATTCTTCTATTGGTTCTTTACCCATATTTTCTTTCTCCATTACTGGTTTAACGATGTTTTCTTCAAAGTAATCAATTGGGTATATAACGTTTTCACCATTTTCATCTGTTTCATCATGTGCAAAAACAGCCATAACAACTTGATTATCACACATACCTCTAACCATTTGATATTTTTGTGTACCAATAGTAAAAGGTTGTGAAATTTTACCAGTTTTACTATCTTTTACGTTAGATAGGTATTTGATAGTAGCCATGTCTCTAGGTTCAATAACTGCTTCTGGTTCCAAAACTTCATCAGTTTCAAATATATCAGAAAGTGACATATCTTGATTTTGTTTTTTCGTCAAAACAACTTTAACATTTTTATTTTTGGCTTGTAAATCACCCAATTCTTTTGCTGTTTGAGGGTCTTTTAAATCATCTTTAGTTACAGCCAATTCAAATGGGTTGTTTTCGTTTATCTTATTTTTGTTTTTCATGGTTTTGTTTGTTATATTGCAATATTAGGTCTTTTTCGTATAATTTGGATTCAACAGAATCTGCTGGTTCTCCAAACTTAAAACAAAGTCTTTTTTCTGGGTAAGAGTCATAAGCGTTTATGTTTTCCCACGCTAAAGCTATAACATCATCAATTGCATCCCAAACAGCAAATGTATCACTATTTTGGATAACATCTAAATTTAGTTCAGACTCTAATCTACCAACTTTTTTAATAAAATGGTCATGAGGTGCTGACGGTCTTCCAGATGCTGGAAAAGTGTCCCAATCATCACCATCAATATTTTTAGTAGTATCAGAAAAGATAAATTCATAAATGAAATTACCCTTGTAATCTTTACCAACTCTATTTACATATATTAAAAAAAGGTTTTTCATTATTTAATAGCTTTTGGGTCTGGTGTTACCTCTGGCATTGGTAAAAAAGGTTTATTTTTTCTACTTGGTGCTATGTTAGGTTGCACTTTATCTGGTGCTGGTTTAACTTCTGGTTTAATTTGTGGTCTTACCATTGGTTCAGCATCATGGTTAAATGTTTCTTGTACTTTCATCTTTAAATAGTTTTTGTCAAAGTTACTATTTTTTTCATTAGAAAGCAAATTTTCACCAACAATTTTTGATACTGGTTTTTTTGACCACATTTTACATGACCAATATTTAGGTGTTGTTCTATCTTTAGCTTGTGCACATTTATGTCTAGCTCTAAAAGATTTTCTTCTTTCTGGATTATCTCTTTTGATTTCCATATTAGGGTCACCAAAATTAACCTTTATTACATTTCCTTTTTTATTTTTAACATATACTTTGAATTTCTTAACGTCACCAGAACTTGGTTTACCTAATTTAACTGTTTTACCATGATACTTAGCTTCATTCAAATTAACGTTTTCAACTGAACCATATTCGTCTTCATAACCACCTTCAGTTTCTCCATCGTATTCATTTACATTAGATTCAAAGAAATGATAAACTTCTTCAATATCATCAGCAGAAGAAGAAATATGGTCAACAGCCCATGCATGACCGTTTGCACACATCTCATCAATTTGTTGTTGGTTCATTTCTAATAACTCACCAGATGCGTGATGTATTGTTTTAAGGTTTTGCCAGAACATATAGTTCAATGATTCACCACCTTCATGATTTTCTTTGATTGGAACACAATTAGGTACTTCTTTTCCACCTTTCTCTTTCATCCCAACTTGTTTATAACCTTTCCAACATGGTTTCATTTCATCTAATATATCATTTGAACCTTCTTGGAACATGTTGTTTTTCTTTGGGTTATCTAAGAAATAATTCTCAAATACTGTTTCTTCCAAATCTTCTTCATCAGAATTTTCATCGCCACCCAAATCGCCACCAAGCACATCACCAGACTCGTCAGAATCACCAAAATCATCGTTGGAATCATCTTGATTATCAGAATCATTATCCTCGTTATCTTCTCCATCATTACCAGATGTATTAACTTTTTTGATTATATCTTTTCTATCTTTATTATCCATTTCAGCAGTATGAGTTGCTGATAATAAAGAGTTTATAGCAAATTTTTCCAATTCAAAGTCTGGTTGACCTTGTTCTTCAGTATATTTTCTTAGAGATTGTCCTAACTTTCCAGTAAGTTGCTCAATGAATTTTTTAGGGTCTGTTTCTTCGTCAGCTTCAACACCAGCATCAAATGGTTCGTCATCAAATGGTTTATCATCTTTTGCTGGTTCTTCGTCACCACCACCAAAGTCTAAATCCTCACCACCTAAATCACCAAAACCAGCGTCATCAGCTGGTTCTGTAGTAGGTTCCGCTGGAGCTGGTGCTGGAGCCGCTGGGGCTGGTGCATCAATCTTCAGCTTATATTTTGTTTCGTTTACTTCTTTTTCGTTAGTACTTTTTTTTTTAAGGTACCTTCAGATAACGAGTTAATCATAGCATCAATTCTTTTGATTGATTCGTCCATAGAGTCTAATGAATCTTCTTCAAAAACACCTCTACCTTTAAGGATATCAGCTCTAGTTACTTCACCATCACCAGTTAAATCTGGAAATTCTTCACCTTCCATTCTAGCCATCATTTCTTCAATAGCAGCTTCATACTCATTCAATTCAACATCATCACCAAAAGATGTCATACCTTCATTTTTTTCAAAAGTTTCTGGGTCTCTATCTTGTTTGTTTGCTGTTGCGTAATAAATTTGTTTACCTTTTTCTTCACCATATTGGTCGATAAAGTTTTGCATAGCTGGTTCATCATATTCATAAACTGAACCTTCTCTATACATTTCTTCGTTACCTTCTAGATTACCATGGCCAGAAAATCCACTTCCACCCATTTGAGAGAAACCAGCAACACCACATTCAGATAATAAATTATCATCTTCAAATACATTGATATCACCACCTCTATTAAAAGCTTCAGCTAAAGATTTGAATTTAAAGTTTAATTGTTTAATTGCTTTAGCATAAGATGGGTAAGATTCTTCTTTTTTGTTTTGTAAACCACCAATATATTTAAAATCCTCCAATACTAAACCTTTAGTTTTGTTAGTTCTTTTGATATAATATTCATGGTTTTCTCTTACGATAGCATATGCATTACCGTCTGGACCAATTTTAGTTAATTCAACTGCTGAATTAGTTTTGTTTTCGTTTTCGTTTATTGGTTTGATACCCATAAGTGATAATTGACGCTCATGGATTTCTTTACCTTTAAGACCAACTGGACTGATTATTTGTTTATTTTTCATATTTTTATTTTTAGTATTTTAATTTGTTATAAATTTGTACTACCTAAATACACGTCTTTATTTTCACCTAATAGATAGCAACCAGTACCACTACTTACAGTTCTAACAGCAATTCCAATATTGGATTGAGGTCCAACATTCACCGACACACCGTTAATTACAATAGTACAACCATCAGCACCACCATACACTTCAGTATAAGTGTGTGCAGTTAAATTAGCATTTTCTGCTGGTACTATAATACTATGAATATCATTTATTCTTGGCATAATTAATTTGTTTTCTAATAAATATTATCAAAAACAAAAAAAGCACCTATTTGGTGCTTTTATTTAGTTTTTAATTTGATAGTGGGGCTTTTATTGTCGGATGTGATTTATAACCTTCAATAACGAAATCATTAATATCTAAATGACCCAACAATGATAAGTCATCACTTAATGAATTAAAGAACTCGTCAGTTTTACCAAACTTTAAAGTTGGTAATTCAAAAGGTATTCTAGTCCTTGTTGGTATACCAAACTCATCACAAACTGTTGTGAATTCAGAATCACTCATTCCTTCTTGTAATCTAGTTAAATCTAAACTAGGATTTTCGTAACACATACAAACTCGCTCATCAACTCGCAATCCCCTACCAATTTGCTCCAAAGCTTGGTCGATATGATTTGAATACAAATGAACATCACCCAAAGTACCAATTAGTTCATCTGGAACCATGTTTACTGTTTTAGCAATGATTCCTAATAACAATCCATAAGATGCTATGTTGAATGGTAAACCCAAGAATGTATCTACTGAACGTTGATTCCACATTAATGAGATTGCTCTGGTTGGAACATTAAAATGGTTTAGAAATTCCAATATTTTATTATCATCATTTTGAGTATGACCGTAATCTAACAACCCTTCATATTTAAGAACATCAATTGCGTAATCTTTTCTCTCTTCCAAACTCAACTCTCTTGTATAAACTTGAAATCCATAATGACAAGGTGGAAGTACCATTTTATCCAATTCTCCAACATTCCAAGCGTTGACCATCAAACGTCTTGAGTCTGGGTTTGTTTTAAGGTCTAGTATTAGTTTTTCTATTTGGTCACATTTTGGTATTTTTTTAAAATGAGTCACAGCACCATGATACCAACCAGATGGTACTTCTTGCGAACCACACCATGCTCTCCACTGCTTACCATACACTGGACCTAAATCACCCCACTTCTTTGCAAACTCATCATCTGTTTTGATTTTGTTGATGAATTCTTCTTGAGTTGGACAAATAAGTAATTGACCAGCTTGTGACCCTAATAAATCAGCAGTATTTTTGGACTTATAATCTGGGTTTTTTATGAAGTTCTTATAAGCATCACCGTCCCAGATATGGCAATCATTTTCTACTAATGATTTAATATTTGTTTCACCACGTAAAAACCATAACAATTCTGTTACAATTCCTTTGAAATACATTTTCTTTGTGGTCAACAGTGGAAACCCTTCCTTCATGTTATGACGGATTTGTCTCCCAAAGACAGAAATGGTACCCGTTCCAGTCCTATCACCTTTCTGAGTACCATTTTCTAAAATGTCTTTTAATAAATCTGTATAAGTTTTATCTAGATTATTCATTTACAATTTCTGGTTTTTTAGTTGTTACTTTTTCAAACGTTGAAATCTTTCCTTTCAATCCAGTCAATGAACTTGCTGTTACGTTACCATTTTTCAAATAGTTACTAATGATATCACTCATAGTTTGTAACATTTCTTTTGTCGCTGAATCTGGTGTTACATCATCTTCTGTTTCAACTTTTAATTGTTCAACTTCTTTTAAAATTTCAGCTGTATCAACATTATCCAATTTACTGCTAGTATATTTTTTAATGTGAGTGTTTAACACAGAACCTTGACTATCAGCAGTTTCAAAACGCATATAATCAGTCTTTGCAACATCAGTATACTTGTATTGACCACCATGATTAAAAATAATAGTTAATTCATTTGTAATGTTGTTGTACACTGAAGCACAAATGTTTGATGAAGAATAAATTGCTTTGATTACACCATCTTTTTCTTTTCTTTTTAAAATCATTTTTCTTTCTTTTTTATTTATGTTATTATAATTTACTATATGTTTTATACGCAGTTATTTCACTTAAATGATATATCTCACCAACTTGATTAACATGTTCAAGAGTTTCACCATATTGTTTAGTTGTTATAATCAAATAATCACCAGTAATAACCAACCCAGCATCTAAAAATTCTAATTTTGTTAAAGAAGGTAATTGCACATCATTAACCCTCTTTTTAATCAATATTTCAACCTTTGAAAAGGTTGGTGCAACATTTGTATTCATACTTTACTTTTTATACAAATATACTAATATTTATGTTAAAAGTCAATGTTGATTTAATAAATAATTTTTAGTATATTTGCTAAATGAAACTTAAAATAAAGTTATATGAATAGAGAAATTTATCCAAAAGTAAAAATAATTATGACAAACTCAATCAAAGAAGCAAAAAACTTTGATGATGTAAAACTTAGACCAGAACACATTATTTTATCTATGTTATCAGAAGATGATAACGAATGTACTAAGGTACTAAAAAAATTAAAAATAGATACATCAGAACTTTACGATAAATTATCTGATTATGTTAGAAAAAATGACTTAACACCTAGAGGTTATACATCGGTAAAAAGAAATTTACCTTTTTCTGACGAAACAAAAGCAATTATCTACAAAGGTGTAGATAAAGAATGTGAAAAATTAAACGATAACATGATTGATACAACACACATCATGTTAGCTATTTTAGTGTCAAAACAACCAGTTGTTGATTTCTTAAACAACGTAGGTATAACATACAATTCATTTAAAAAAATTATGATAGGCGATAAACCAGAAGAAATTAAAAACGGTGCGTTAGATGACGACAACGAAGAAAATGAGTCTTTTAAAAAGAAACAAAAACCTAGCGACCCAAAAAGTAAAACCCCAGTATTGGATAACTTCTGTAGAGACGTATCAAAAGCTGTAGAAAAAGGAGAGATTGACCCAGTCGTTGGTAGAACTAGCGAGATTAAACGTGTATCTCAAATCCTTTCTCGTAGAAAGAAAAATAACCCAATCCTTATTGGTGAACCTGGAGTTGGTAAGACATCTATTGTTGAAGGGTTGGCTCAAATAATCAAAGATGGAAACGCACCAAGAACACTTATTGGTAAACGTATCTTTACTTTAGATTTAGCTTCAATAGTTGCTGGTACAAAATACCGTGGACAATTTGAAGAAAGAATGAAAGCAATCTTAGAAGAATGTAAAGCAAACCCAGACATCGTTTTATTTATCGATGAGTTACACACAATTATTGGTGCTGGAAACGCTTCTGGTTCACTAGATGCATCAAACATCTTTAAACCAGCGTTGGCACGTGGTGAACTGCAAGTAATTGGAGCAACAACACTAGATGAGTATCGTGAAAACATTGAGAAAGATGGTGCGTTGACTAGACGTTTCCAACAAGTACTTGTTGAAGAACCTACGTTAGATGAAACAAAAATCATTCTAACAAATATCAAAGAAAAATATGAGAAACATCATAAAGTAAAATACACTGACGAAGCAATTGAAGAATGTGTTAAATTATCTGCTAGATACATCATGGATAGAAGTATGCCAGATAAAGCTATAGATGTTTTAGATGAAGCTGGTGCTACAACAAATGTTAGTGTTGAGAAACCAGAGAATATCAAAGAATTAGAAGCTAAAAGAAACGAAATCAACGAAAAGAAAAAAGAAGTAGTTGTAAAACAAAAATATGAAGAAGCTGCAAAGCTTAGAGATGAAGAGAAAAAAGTAACTGAAGAATTAGAAAAAGCAATGACTGATTGGCAATCTAAATTAGATAAAAAAGTTACTGAAGTTGGTGTTGAAATTATTTCAGAAGTTGTATCTATGATGACTGGAATTCCATTGACAAAAATCTCTACTCAAGAAAGTAAAAGACTTATGAGTTTGGATAAAGAACTTATGGGTAAAGTTATCGGTCAAGATGATGCTGTTACCAAAGTTGTTAAATCAATCAAACGTAACCGTATTGGTATCAAAGATAAAAACAAACCAGTTGGTTCATTTATTTTCTTAGGTCCTACTGGTGTTGGTAAGACACTTTTGGCTAAGTTATTGGCAGAACAAGTTTATGGTGATGCTGATTCCCTAGTTAGAATGGATATGTCTGAATATATGGAGAAACATTCTGTATCAAGACTTATAGGTCCACCTCCAGGATATGTTGGTTATGACCAAGGTGGTCAATTGACTGAAAAAGTACGTAGAAAACCACATTGTGTTATTCTTTTCGATGAGATTGAAAAAGCACACGAAGATGTATTCAACTTATTATTACAATTACTGGATGAAGGTATGCTTACAGATGGTTTAGGTCGTAAAGTTAATTTCAAAAATGCATTGATTATCTTAACATCAAACATCGGTGTAAAAGAAGTTAATACATTTGGTAAAACAATGGGATTTGAAACAGCTGAAAGTATTGTTAACGAAGAAAATAGAGCTCGTTCAATTATTGAAAAAGCGTTAAAGAAAAAATTCAAACCAGAATTCCTTAACCGTATTGATGAAGCAATTGTATTCAGAGGATTGACACAAGAAGATATACATAAAATTATTTATTTAGAAATTGAAAGTTTAGAAAAACGTGTTATAGAAATGGGTTATAATTTAACTGTAACAAAAGAAGCTATTGAATTTTTGGGTAAACAAGGATATGATGAGGCTTACGGTGCTAGACCTCTAGCCAGAGCAATTCAACACTATGTTGAAGACCCAGTAGCTGACGAGATTCTAAATGAGAATATCAAAGAAGGTGAAACGATAGAAGTTTCATATGATTCTAAAAAAGAAGAACTGGTAATAAAACCAATAAAAACCAAGAAAACCAAATAAAATAAATAAAGCCACAATTTTTTGTGGCTTTTTTTATATTTATAAGTATGAAACCAATAATAAAACAAATATTACGAGAAAGACTTTTAACTAGAGATGATTTGGATGTTAGAGATGTTGCTGATTTTGTAAATTTTGCAAAAGAACATTTGGGTATTGATGATGATATAAAAGTTGAATTAGCGTTTGAAAAAACACCAGACCTAAGAACAACAGCTTATTACAATAACCTAGAAAATATGTTAAAGGTTTATGTTAAAAATAGAGCCATAGTTGACGTATGTAGGTCGATTGCTCACGAACTAGTTCACCATAAACAAAATTTAGAAGGAAGGATAACAAACCCAGAAATTGATGGTGCTGATGGTAGTGATATAGAAAACGAAGCCAACGCTGTTGCTGGTGTTATAATAAGAAAATGGGGTAGAATACACCCAGAAATTTACGAATAATATGGAAAATAAATTAAAAGGTGGTAAAGCCGATAAATTAACACCAAAAGATATCTCAAAGAAATTTAATGTTTCAGTAAAAGATGTTGAAAAACAAATAAATAAAGGTAAAAAAATTGAATCGGAACACACTGATGATATTGAAAAACAAACTGAAATTGCATCTGACCATGTAGCAGAATTCCCAGATTATTATGATAGAATAAAAAAAATGGAAAAAGAAGCAGAAAAATACTGGACTAAAAAAGAAAAAACAAACGAATCAAAAAGTTTAGTTAAAAAATTACTTAGAGAAAATTTAGAAAATCAAAACATTCAACAACAAGTTCAAGCAGAATTAGAAAGATTAGGTTTACCATCTGACACACAAGTTTATATGGCTGGCCAACCAGTTACATGTAGTAGAGTATCAGAAGGTGAATTGAATGAAGGGTTAAAAGATTTTATGATGAAAGCATTTGTTGTTTGTTCATTAGCAGCTGGTGCAGTATCTTGTAATAAACCAGATACAGAAGTTATGTACAAATACGTATATGATGACGCTGGAAGTATTGAATATTCTAAACAAAACGCTCAAAATATAAGAAACACATGTTTGGTTCCTTATGACCACGTTTTATCACCAGAAGAAATAAAATCTGAACAAGATAGACTAGCAGCAAAATACGCTAACGATTCATACAAGAAAATAAATGTGATGAATGACACATTGGTTCCGATGAATGCACCAACACCACAATCACCAGATATTGATTACACAAAATAAAAAAAGGAGGTTTTAGACCTCCTTTTTTATTTCACCAATATATTCATAACTGAAACATAATCTAGTGTTATCATATACGTGATTCTTGTAAGTATTCTCATCAGTTACATCTTTACGTATTTTCTTGTTTTTACTTGTAGGTTTCCATAACGGTGAATTCTCCCAAAAACTACCCAATCTAGGATGTGCTGTTCTGGAAAAATATCTATAACCTTGGTCTATATGATGTTGTGCAATTGCAGTTGAAAATCTCACACCAATCCCCATGCCTTGAAAATCTGGTAAAACAACATTCCTATGACCTCTCCATGCATTTTTAAGTGTTCCACTAGGTAGAGTAATCGAGGCGAAGAAAGAAACAACTTGGTCATCCCAGATTCCCACATAACATCTAGCCGCTTTATTAACGTTCCCATTTAGATAGTGATGGTCTTTAAACATTCCCCAACTATCATTTGTTGTGCGATATATTTTGACATTGATTTCTGGTCGGACAAAAAAAAACCGTCCAGCAGTTCTCCCGTGTCCGTATTTATAACCCAATCTGGTTCTAACCAATCTACAATATCCATGTGACAAGTGGATATAACTATATTCCGCAAATCATTGTTCTTTACATACCTCGCCAAAGCCATAGAAGCCGCTTTAGCAACGGTTCTATCCACTACTGA
>JACCDX010806758.1_pt1 | contig 34828 bp, 25 predicted proteins | sample 7449681 | NCBI WGS metagenome assembly JACCDX01 (sample SAMN15323450, study PRJNA562643) | freshwater metagenome | isolation source: river surface water | place: USA:Blue River Watershed | collected 2017-08-18
ACTTAGATCGAGTTGATAAACTTGACTCTCTTGGGTGCTTCCTCCTTAGGTGGCTCTGTCGTGGGAAGCTGAGACTCAGTTGTCTGAGGTTCAGGTGCCTGGACTGTAGGTGCAGGGGCCTCCTGAGGCTCAGGAGCCTGATCCACCCGGATATTCGCCATAATAAACTCGGCAAAGTTACCCTTAAAGTCATAGGTACCCGTATGAGTCAAGTTGGCCGAGAGGTCCGCCCAAATCTCGCCCCCAATCTTGTGCCACCTCTCGCAAAAGAGATAGTCCTCCGAGAGATAGCGGCGGGACTCCGGATGAATAATACAATCAAATAATGCATAAAAGTTATTACGCAACTCCGGCAGATCATACCCCTGAATGTCATTCACATACTTCGTCTCCGGATACGCCTCAATCAGCTTCTCAATCACCTGGCGCTTGATCAAAAGCATTCCTGTACCCGCATACTTGATCCGGATAAACCCACGCTGAATAGGAACATTTCCTCCATCCATATTCAGAACATACTCCGAACATACATTCTCCAACTTCGTCGGGTCCACATCCGGATGATCCTTCGCATAATCACGAACCTTCCCCCAATTGATACCCTTCTTGGGATAAATTCCCGCAGTCACATCCCGATCCTCCTGCACCATCCGGACAATCGCCTCCGCGTTGAAAGTAATGTCCGCATCGATGTAAAGCAGATGCGTGATCTGCGGAAAGCCTAAGGTCATCGCTACATACAAGTTGCGACCACGGGGAATGAGCGACTCATTGCCGTGCGTCTTTACAATTAAATTCCATCCAATCTTGTCACAAATACGCTGAAGAGTAAGCACTGACTGCATATATCCCTGATGAACAAGGCCGCCATAACACGGTGTGGCTAATAGAATCGTTACACCCTTCTTAAACTCGTTGATCTGCTGAGGCTGGGCCTGGGGCTCTGACTGGGGCTGGTTTCCTTCCATTTTATCAATCAAAATATTTGCTTGATCTCTCTTTGCACTATCTCACAATGATACCTTTTTTACTAGGTTTGAACGAAGGGATCAGGATCAGGTCGCGATTGGCCTTCTCGCTTTCAAACCCCGTTTTTTATGTCCCCTCTTATTAGTAAAATCTTTTTATTCATATATAGATTTTGATCAGAACTTGATAGAGTCATCGTGACAAAGAGTGAATGAATAAGTATAACTTCCTAAACCAACAGAACCCCAATCCAAACGCCCGAAAGGGGTTCCAAGGATCCGTCGGTGGAGGAAACGCCCAGCCCGTCAACTCCGCCTCCACCCCCCCTCACGTCTACCAAAATGCCAACCCTATCAACACCGAAATCTTCAAAGCGAATGTCGTCGTCGCCCAAAAGCTCGTCGACACCCACGAGCTCATCGCCACAGATGCTTTGTTATACGGCAACCTTGACGCCTCCAACATCTTCTCCTCCGGGAATATGTTCGTCAATGGCAATCTCTATCTCCCCAATATCTACAATGATACCACCAACCTAATGCCCAATATGTTCATCGACGTAGACGGCAAGGTGTTGCGGTCCACCCGTCCTTACGGTGATACCGGTGCTACCGGCGACACCGGTTACACTGGCTATACCGGTTATACTGGTTATACCGGTTATACCGGTTACACGGGTATCCCTGGTTCCGCCACCAACACTGGTTCTACCGGTTACACTGGTTATACCGGTTATACGGGTTACACTGGTTATACCGGTGACACTGGAGATACGGGTGATACTGGTTATACCGGTTATACGGGTTATACTGGTTATGGTGACACTGGTTATACCGGCTATACCGGTGATACCGGTTATACCGGCTATACCGGCTGGACCGGGTTTACGGGCTGGACCGGCTGGACCGGCTGGACAGGATGGACGGGCTGGACCGGCTGGACCGGCTGGACCGGTTATACAGGTGATATCGGTTATACCGGTTATACTGGCTACACTGGCGAGACCGGCTGGACTGGCTGGACTGGATGGACCGGCTGGACGGGTCCCGAAGGCTCCGCTGCCAACACCGGCGCTACCGGTTACACGGGGTATACAGGATGGACCGGCTGGACAGGTCCCAATGGCTCCGCTGCGAATACCGGCGCTACTGGTTACACGGGTTATACCGGATTTACCGGTTATACAGGTTATACTGGCTTTACGGGTCCAACTGGCCCCAGCGTAGATCTCAATAATGTTGTCGTGGGGAATATTACCGTAGAACAAAACTTAATTTTAGAAGATCAAATTCTGATGCAAGATGGTACTCCTTTTACGGTTGCCATCGCCGATTATGGTGAAGTGATCTTCCAAGATGTCCCCATCCCCTATGATAGCATCGTCAATGTCCAAGCCAAGCATTTACAAAATCTGAACTCCCTTGACTTGGTAAGTTCTTGGGATGGATATGTTCAGCCCGTCAGCGCAAATAAGCCCGTCTACTTTGGTGCGGGCGGTTACCTCAATACCTCCTATGTCCAGTTCGTCTATCAAACCGCTACTCTTAAAAATCAATTTATGTATATTCCTGAAACTCAACCCCTCACCTTCCGCATCGGATCCTACCGAGGAACCTTCAATGATGGTACCCCCGGTCTTACCCTCTGCTGCCTTTTCCAGTTTGACTTGCCTATGAGCACGGATTTTGAACGAATCGCCCAATTCTCAGTCCCCAGTGCAGATGACTCTATCGGTATTACTCTTACTCGTACTCCAGACTTATCAAGTCCACTATATACAAATGTCACATTTACCATTAGCCAAGGTGCTGCAAGTGATTCGATTAGTTATGGTCAATTTGTTGTCGGAACGTGGTACCTTGTTACCATCGAAATGGGTTACCAGGTTGAAGATCCTATCAACTTTTATTTGAATGGTTATGGCCCCAGCTATCTCGTCGAAGATCGTAAACTCAACTATGACTATAGCACCTTTAGCACAAACCGTAACTACCTTGCCAGTACCAGTGAAAATAAGCTCGCCAATATGTCCCTCGGCTGTCTCATCGCCTACGACTATAAGCTACCTCCCTTTAAGCTTAACTACCTCGTCAATTTCATCTTGAACGGTTTTAGCACGAGCTTCACTCCTGATACCCTCAAAGATATTTACACCTTTGTCAGCACGAACTTCGCCGTTCTTAAAAACACACAACTCGCCGGAATCACCGATGCCAACATCGTCAACTACGCCTCCGGAAATGTGACCGAGAGGCTTAACGGAAAAAATGTGAATCTTAGTGGGAATCTAAGTGTCGGTCGTGATACCACTGCCAATGTTGTCAACTATCAGAGCGGTAATGTCGCTGGGGATCTGGTGGTGGGCGGATTCCAGACGCTCGGGTCCGCCGTCTTCAATGACACTTACTCCAATGTCATCTACACTGAGGGATTTACTGCAACGAACATCGCTACGGTGGGGAATTTGGCCGTTTTGGGGAAATCGCTCTTCTATTCCGATATCGTCGCTAATATTATCAACTACAACGATGGCAACGTCTATCGAGACTTTAAGGTCTTCCGCGACACCTTCTTGGATCGGATTACCACTGCCAACGTGCTGAACTACACGCGCGGAAATGTTTTGGGGAACTTGTATAGCGGCAATCTCGTCGTGGATGGTCTTCTTCAATCCAATACTCTAATTAACGCAAACACAATCAACTACAATCGTGGTAATATCCTCGGGAACTTGTCGACCGGAAACTTGGTCGTCAACAATGTTTCCCGATTTACCCGTGACATCACCGCTAACATTATCAACTACCAAAATGGAAATATCGCAGGTAATCTGAACATTGGACGCAACTTAACCGGAAACGTGATTAACTACTCCCGCGGCAATGTCGGAAATGCCCTCACCGTTGGCACCAACTTAACTGTCGGCAATCTGACCCAAACCAATACCTTTATCTGTACGGGACAAGGTAATGTGATCGGAAACTTGACAGTGGGTAACTTGGCGATTCAAGGAAACATTCGCCTCGATAACGCCAGCGGTAACAGCATTATTGTCGTCGTCGCAAATGTCGAAGGTAACCTGACCGTCGGCAACTTGCTCGTCCAAGATCAATCGACCTTTACCCGGGATATTACGGCCAATGTGATTAACTATGAACGCGGGAATGTTTGGGGGAACTTGTACTCCGGGAACTTGATGGTTGACCAGTTTATTCAGTCAAACGTGCAGATGGACGGCAATGTGATTAACTATGTTCGCGGCAATGTGAGCGGTTTACTGGGGCTCTCCAACTTGAACGTCGCGAATACCTCGAACTTTGGCCTGGACATTACTGCAAATGTGATCAATTATCAACGCGGAAATGTGGCGGCCGATCTGACCGTTCACGGCCCTTCCTACTTAGAAGGAGATGTAACTGCCAACACCATCAACTATGTCAATGGCAATACTACGGGCCTTCAAACGATCAATCAACTCGTCGTAACGGGATCGCTTGATATCGAATGCCTCGAGGCCAATTTAGTCACGCTCAATACCATCAATGCCAACGTCACCGGTAATATTAATACAGGAAATCTGATCGCCAACATCTTGACGATCGGTAACACCATCGTTTACCCTCCCAATCTCGAGATTATCGTCACCTACTTCAACGCCGATCGTGGTAACGTCTATGACTATCTTCGCGTAGGTAATTTGTTTGTGGAAGGCAATGCCAACATTGATGGCTCCTTTGGATTAAATGGCAATGTTGAGTTATATGGTAACCTTTATACATATGCCAATATTATCAATCAAAATGACATCTACACCACCAATATGGAAGTGTCCGATATCCTGGTCGTCAATGGTGACTCCTACTTTAGTGGTAACTTGAACTCCTCCAACATCACTAACCTGGGAAACATTGTCACGGACAATATCTACGTGGACAAGATCTCGTATCTACGTGGGAATACGTTCGTCAATGCGAATCTGAGCGTCTCTGCTAACTTATACGTGACCAATAACATTTATACATCCAATGCTTATTTGTCTCGGGATCTTCGTGTCGTCGGACGATCTGACTTTGATAGCAACATCTACTCTCACGCTAACATCATCAATGACCGAGATATCTATACCAGTGGTCTGGAAGTGGCCAATCTTTTCGTGGTCAATGGTGACTCTTACTTTACCGGTAACTTGAACTCGTCGAACATTACCAATCTGGGGAATATTGTCACTGACAATGTGTATGTTGATAAGATCTCCTACTTTAACGGCAATACCTTTGTTGAAGGGAATCTGAGCGTTGCATCGAATCTATTTGTCACGAATAACATTTATGGATCCAATGCCTACTTCTCAAGAGATCTATGGGTAGTGGGCCAGAGCGAGTTTGACAGTAACATCTACTCCCTCGCCAACATTATCAATGACAATGATATTTATACATTAAATCTTCAAGTGACCGATACACTGGTGGTGGATGGGCCTTCATACTTTACTGGGAATGTGAACTCCTCAAACATCACCAACCTGGGAAACATTGTGACCGACAATATCTATGTTGATGGCATTGGATACTTCAATGGAAACAGCTTCTTTGAGGGGAACCTGAGCGCCGTCAATATCTACGCGACTTCCAACATCAGTGGTGTGAATGTTAACGTCTTGAATGCCCTTCGCGTCGATGGCGAGGCGAACATTAAGGGCCTCCTCATTGCTGCAAACTCACTCATTTATGGAAATCTCCAAGTGGGCAATGCCAATATCGTCGGCAAGGTGGGGATCGGAGGATATGCCCCCACGGATTACCAATTCCGCGTGGATGGAAACGTCCATATGGCGATTAACGGAAACTATGACATCAATCATTATGGCGTCTTGACCTTAACGACGGCGGATTCGGACAATACTTCGCAACTCGCCCTGGTCCGCAAAGATAACTACGTCTGGAAGATGGGCTACCGGAATGATGGAACCAATGACTTGTATATCTATGATGGAACATATGGTACTAAGCTCGTTGCAGGAAATGCCCAGAATTGGGCATCCGTTTCCGATAAGCGGTTTAAGAAGAATATTGAAGAGATCCAGGCGGCCTTAGGGAAGATCCGAGAGATCACGGGTGTCTATTACAACTACTTGGAGGACGCGGGAGAGGCGGGGCGAAAGGTCGGTGTGATTGCTCAGGATGTTCTCAAGGTACTGCCGGAAGCGGTGAATGTACCACACTCGGAAGAGATGCCGATTACCATCCGATACAGTGAACTGATTCCGCTCTTGATCAATGGTATCAAAGAGCTGGATCAAAGATTGGAGAAGATTGAGATGTCCTATCTGATCGCTCGCGATCGATAGGCGCCCGACGTGGATGGAGAAAGTGGAGAGTTGGATGGAGAAGATTGAAAAAGAGGGCGTTTCTAAGTGGAAAGCTGGAGCTTACCTTTGTTAATCTCTCTTCATTCAATTTATGTATAAAAAGTTAAATCATAGTTTGTATTGCATACTATGATCCCAGATAGAGATTTATAGAACAAAGGTTTATATCGATCTCTTTAATAGATAAATCGGATATATGGTAGATCATCGTCTTTTGAAGATCTCCTACTCTCCGGATCAGCGAGAGAAGTATACTCGCTTTCGGAAAGAGGCCAAAGCATTTGGTAATGAATTTAATCAACGAAATGTCAAGATCAAGCGGAATCTGGTCAAAGGCCGGAGTGAGCTTTTCCTGATCGAGCTATATGGATATGATGGCCTTCTCAAGTATCAAACGAACAAAGTGGGTGAGCGCGCTCTTCAGGAGATTATAAAAAAGATCGACAAGATGCCTATGGGAAAGATAGAGAAGAAGAGTTTTGATCTATATACCAACGCACATCCCGAGAAGACGATTAAGGGGACCGGGTTCCGGGATGAGGCGACGGCCAGGCGGACGATCAAACTCGTTGAGAAGAGTGGAAGGGATGCCCGGGGAAAGTATCTGGTGATACACGCAATGTTCTATCGGGCAAAGTATCATCCTCACCAAACTCCTGAGATGCGCGCAGCGATGAAGATCTTCCAATCGTGGATCTCTAAACATCGATAGACTTTGTCGATATAAAGGAATTTAATCATTGACTATATATATTGATCCATCAAATTAATTTGTGCAAAGATGCTGATTCTTATCTACGGCCACAGGGGCTGGATTGGCCAGCAGTTTATTGAGATGCTGGACAGGTATGATCCAGAGACGGATGCGAATAACCGAGGTGCGGGTGCGGGTGGTGCAGGCGCGGGTGGCAGGATCGAGAGTGACAGCGATAGTGATGATGAAGATAATGCGCGGAGAGCTCGTTTGAGAGATCGTCGTCGTAGAGAGAGAGCTACATTGGATGCTGAGAGAGAAGTCCGTTATCTTCGGGGCGAGGCCCGCGTCGATGACGAGACCGCCGTTCGCAGAGAGATCGAGCGGACAGGGGCGACCCACGTTGTCTCTTTCATTGGCCGAACTCACGGTGTGATCGGGGATGTAGAGTTTGGCACGATTGACTATCTGGAGCAGGAGGGAAAGCTTTACGAGAATGTCCGAGATAACTTGTTCGGACCGATGGTTTTGGCGATCGTCTGCAAAGAGCTTAGAGTACATTTCACCTACCTGGGTACAGGGTGCATCTTTGAGTATGATGAGGCACATCCTCTGTCGGAGCCGATTACGGGACGGAGCGAGGGAGTCAATATGAATAATATGGGCGAGGATGCGGGGTTTAAGGAGGAGGATAAGCCGAACTTCTTTGGCTCGAGCTATTCGGTGGTCAAGGGCTTTACGGATCGCCTGATGCATCTATTTGAAGACGATGTTCTTCAGCTCCGAATTCGAATGCCGATTACGGGTCAACGGGGGCCTCGGAACTTTATTACCAAGATTGCGACTTACTCTCGCGTCTGCTCGATCCCGAACTCGATGTCCGTCTTACCCGATCTGTTGCCGATTGCACTTCGAATGATGCAGGATCGGAAGAGGGGAACGTATAATTTCACCAATCCTGGTGTGATTGCGCATAATGAGATCTTGAGGATGTACCAAGAGATTGTAGACAATGAGTTCACGTGGGAGAACTTCACGGTGGAGGAACAGGGCGCGATCCTCGCATCGAAGCGCTCCAATAACTATCTGGATACAACGAAACTGGAGGCGGAGTACCCAGAGGTGCGCCCGATCCACGAAGCGGTCCGAGCAATGCTGGTTCAGTATGCAGAGACCTTCTGGGATGATGATCAGGTGATGGAGTAATATTTATACATAAATAAGAGTATAGAGGTTCTTACTGAGGTGGTTCCTACCAAATAAAATCTATGAACAAAGTAGTTGATAGATTTATACATCATACGTTATATTATAGGTTAGATTTGGTAAGATGTCAGCTGCAACGAATCCGCCTTCATTAACGAATGTGGGGAACATCTTATATTTAAGCAACAATATTACAAAAGTAAGTAGCAACTTGACCATTGGAACCTCGCCCAATGCCGATGAACAGTTCTACTTCTTGGGCAATGCCAATGTGACGGGGAATCTAAGCGTTGGTGGGAATGTAGTGGTGATCAAAGATACGTTTCTAAGTAATGTCTATACGGCCAACGCGAATGTATCGGATATTCTTTGGGCAAATTCAGTACAGATTGGTGGTGCGGGAACAGGAACAGCCCCAGGTAGAAGGTTAACCATTACGAATACGGATACAACGGATACGAGCGTAAATGGAACAGTGAATGGTAATGTCTATAATCTATTTTCATATGGTACAGGTCGTAGCTGGGTATGGGGAGCAGATGCAGTAAATAATGGTTACATGTATTTCGGATCAAGTGGAGGAGCTGCTCCTGAACCTGATTTTGAATATTTCTTTAAACGTGATGTTGGACTCCAAATTCAGCCAAGAGCAACTGGTAACACCACAGACTTTATCGAAGCCCTAAAAGTGATTGGTAATGCGAATGTTGTCGGAAATCTGGTCGCCTTTTCCAACGTACTTGTCCCCAACGGAAATGTGGGGATTGGGACGAATGATCCCAGATTTACTTTGGATGTTGCGGGTAGAGCAAATATTTCAGGATCCGCCGTTGTAGGTGGAAGTTTATTCTTAAGTGGTGGAGCGAATGTAGGTGGATCCTCCAATGTGATTGGCAATCTGGCTGCCTTTTCCAACGTACTTGTCCCCAACGGAAATGTGGGGATTGGGACGAATGATCCGCGTCATAAGCTCGATGTTGCCGGTACAGCGAATATTAGTGGGAACCTGATTGTAGGTGGAACTGCTTCGATTACCGGTAATATCAATCTGAGTAACTTGAATGTTACCACGGCGAATGTCTCTGGAAATGCCGAGATTGGAAACTTGAATGTGATTGGTCTTGCTACAGTCGGCGGTAATATGGCAGTGGATGGAAATACTCTCTTTGTCGATTCGGTCAATAATCGTGTAGGTATTGGTATTAGTGATCCCTTAAACACACTTGATGTCATTGGAACAGCAAACATTTCTGGTTCGTTTAGCGCTACCAGTAATCTGTTCCAGGTTCGATCGAACTTAATAAAACTGAGTACAAGTCAAACAGAGATGTTTGATGGAAATGGTACTGGTGTTCTTCGATTTGTCAAAGCAGGTGGTGTTAATTATATTCAATCCGGTCTTAGCACTACTGGAGGTAGTACAGCCCCATTGGCCTTTACCCGATACTCTGCTCCTGGAACTTGTTTAACCCTCAATGATGACAGAGTTGCCGTTGGTAATATCTCGGGAACATCGATTCCAAATACCCTTTATGTCTTTGGTGATGCCTATATAACAAGTACCATCAAGACTGATGACAATGTCTTTATTACCCAAGACGGTGATGGTATTAACTTTTATGCAAGTGGGAGTACTCGGATTTATAAGCGTATTGGTGGAGGTATTACCTGTCAAACAGGAATATTGGATGTAACCAATAAAGATGTGGGGAATGTTACCGGAAATATTACCTTTCGTGTTGATGCTAACAATGGTCGTGTGGGTATCAATACCGGAACACCCTCAAGTGCAGCAAATCTCAACGTGGTTGGATCCGCAAATATTGGAAATGTTGCTGGAACATTTACATTACAACTGGCGAAGTCAATGGATGCAAATGCGATTGGTTGTGAGATTCGTGGATATGATGCTACTGGTAATACGTTGATTCAGGCCCAACAACAAGGAACTGGTTATCGTAATATCTTGATTAATCCGAATGGAACAGGTGGATGGGTAGGTATTGGAACGTTTAACCCTAAATATATGCTGGATGTAGATGGTCCGGCGAATATAAGTGGTAACCTTATCGTCGACACCGATACTTTTTTTGTAGATAGATTAAATGACCGTGTAGGTGTTAATACCTCAACTCCTGTAGCTTCTCTCGAGGTTTCAGGTACCGCCAAAGTAAGCAATGGTACGTGGGACCTTAATCTTGCAAGCACCGGTAATAGCACGTCGAAAGGTATCCAGATGTATGGCACCGATTCTACAGGTAACTCTCTGATTACGGCATTTGATACTTCGAATACTGCTTATCGCGATCTTCGTATTATGGTAAACCGTCTGGGTATCCGAAACAACGATCCTCAATACAATCTCGATCTGGTAGGTACAGCCAATATCTCCAGTACACTTTATGCCGCATCTCAATCTGTGATTGCGAGTGGAAGCACCAGTAGTGGTAATGTTCAAATTAAGTCGGCAACCGGAAGTTCTACCGTTCAACAGATTCTTAACTTCAATACCCATCAACTTGGTCGCGGTGGCGGTATCCTCTGGTCAGGTCCCGATGGAAATGTCCAGCAATTTTTAGGTAGGGCTTATATTGGTGGATCCAGCATCGATGGCATCTATTACAATACTACCACAACAGGTGGTGATGTACTGAGCAATGGAGCAAACGTTGTCAAGATGCGAATGTTGGATAATGGTAATCTGATCTTGCCCAGTGGAAGTAAGCTGGTAGTCGGAACAACAAGCACGAATGGAGCATTTGATCTAAATGTTTCAGGAAACGCAGCTATCAGTACATTGGGTATGGGAGGTAACATTACTTATTTTAACGCTACAAATGGCCCCGTATATCCGGTTATAGGTAATTTGAATATTCGATCATTGGTCTTACCTCATGGTACATTTAGTGGAGTGATTGGTCCGAACTTTCCCAATCCAGAGTGTATGATGCTGATGACCAATAATTCATCTCCAAATATCTTCGGTTGGGGAATGTATATGGGTGTGGTTAAGGATTTAGCGGCATCAAATCCAGTTAACTCTCTCCGCCTTGATTTTGGATCTACCCAAGACATATCCACCAATTTGAATAATACTGGAAGCAATGTGATTACTCCCCGAATGACTCTCCGATACTCAGGTAACTCCGGTACTCTCGGTATCAATCGCACCAATCCAATGTACGATCTCGATGTTGCGGGTGCGGCGAATATCAGTGGTAACCTGATTCTTGGTGCCGATTTATATATGTCGGATGGTAATGCGAATGTTGTGGGAAATGTGATTGTCACTGGAAATAATAACTATTTCCAAGTTGTCGGTAGTCGAGCAGCGCGTTTTGTATCTGGAGCTAACGTCATTTACCTACAAACAGGTGCTAATACTACTGATGGTACAAGCGCAGACTTCTTTATTGGTGACTTTAATATGGCCACAAATACATCTGCCCGCAAGTTTATGATTCGCGCCAATGGTAACGTTGGTATTGGAACCGCATTACCTTTATATCCACTGGATGTTGTCGGTGCGGCAAATGTAAGCGGTAACCTAAGTGTCAATACAAATACCTTGTTTGTAGATAGTGTAAATGATCGAGTGGGTATTAATACAGCAGCACCTACATCAACTCTTTATGTTACTGGAAACGCGTTTATCTCAAGCAATCTATTTATTGGTGATTTAGGTCTATTTCAACAACCAGGTGTTCGCCTTGATGTTCGTAATAACACAATCATTGATTCAGATGTTAATGGTAGTTTAACAGGTAACGTATTAAGTCAAATATCATTCGGTGTACGCCCATGGGTCTTTGCTCACGATTCTACAGATAGTGCTACGATGTATTTCGGTTGTCAAGGAGCTGGAGCAACAGATCCTGACTTTGAATATATATTTAAACGTGGCGTAGGTCTTCAGATTCAACCCGGTATTAGCGGGAATGCAACGAACTTTAATGATGCGCTGAAGGTACTTGGCAATGGTAATATTACCGGCAATCTGATCATCAACAGTGGAACTCTATTTGCCGATGCGGTAAATGGGCGCGTCGGTATGGGGACAACCGCACCTGGACAGACGCTTACCGTAGTAGGTACAGGTAATATTGGTAATACCAATTTCCAATTACAAGTCGGACACGTTGGTACTGTTGGATTTAAAGGTTGCACCATTCGTGCCCAAGATACTACCGGTAATACCGTCATTCAAGCAGAAGAACAAGGTGTTGCTTACCGGAATCTTTTACTCAATCCCTTAGGTGGTCGCATAGGTGTCGGAAAGACCAATCCTGGATTCACCGTTGACGTCACTGGTAACATCAACTTTACCGGAAATCTCTATCAAAATGGTAACATCTTCTCCGCAGGTGGTCAATGGACAACCAGTGGTAGCAACATCTACTACAACGTTGCCAATGGTAACGTCGGCATTGGTACCACCACACCTCTCTATAAGCTTGATGTTGCGGGAAGTGCCAACGTCTCTTCCAACATCTACTGTACCAACATGTTCGTGATCAATGACTGTCTGGTTCAAGGTGGCGACTTCTCGATTATGAATGGTAACTTGACCGTCTATGAGCGCTTCAACGCATTCGGTGAATCGGTTTTGAACGGCAATCTGACCGTCTATAACTCGGATATCTACAATTACGGTAATAGCTACATCTACAATGGCTTGTATGTGAACAAGAATGGAGCCCTGTATACCAATAATGAGACGGCAGGACAGCACGCGATCTATGCATATGACACGGCGAATGTGATGACAACGCTTTATGGAGGCGCGGATGATACCAACAAGGTGGGCTACTTCGGGGTAGGAGGGTATGGCGGCGGATTGCCCTTACTCCTCAACCCGAATGGGGGTAATGTGGGAGTGGGTACGGGGAACCCACAACAGAAGCTGGTGGTTGCGGGCAATGTCTCAATGACGGGTATCAGCACGAATACAGGGCAGGCGCCATTCAAGATTATCTATGGACTCCATACAGCAGCAGGTTCAAGTGGTGACTATACGGTTAGCTTTGGATACACGTTTGCTACAGCGCCTCATTTAACAATTACACCGTATCGTGCGACAAATAATAATTGTATGATGTGGATTAAAGCGATTACTACAACGGGTGCTACAATTCGTTGTGAAAATGCCGCTGGAACTGCGATCAATGATGCATATATCTACTGGACAGCATTTGGTGTATAATCGGACTTGATAAATGTGCAATTGAATGGAGTAATCAAGAAGAGAAGATCCTCGGAAGATCACGATCAAAAATATCCATATATATAGTATATACTGTATACTACATATTCATTATAGATTACCAAGATGAGTTGCCCTTGTACAGGTGAATTTGCCAATGTCTACCTGACTATCAGTAACTTAGAAGGAAACTTCAATGCGATTACTGGTAACACACTCTCTAACTACAATCAACTTAGTCGAATCGTTGCCCAACAAGGAAACATATACAATGCTGTATACTATGGTACGGGTAATATTACTACGGCAAACCTATTTGTAAATAATAGTGCGAATATCAATGGTAACCTAATTGTTAACACCGATACACTCTTCGTAAATATTGTTAGCGATTCTGTAGGTATTGGAACAGTAAGTCCCCAGGCAAAACTTGACGTTTCTGGAACAGTAAAAGTAAACACTGGAATATGGAGTATGAATATGGGTTCTTCTGGAAATAGTACATCGAAAGGTATTCAGATCTACGGCACTGATTCAACAGGTAATTCTATCATTACCGCATTTGATGAAACGATTCCAGCTTACCGTAATCTTGGTATGATGGTTAATCGACTCGGTATTGGAACAACTACACCCGGTGTTCAGCTTGATCTTACTACGGATGGTGCCCGCAAGCTTACCACGACCACTTGGTCAACCGGTTCAGATGCTCGTATTAAAGAAGATATTGTCGATGCAAACATCGATCGATGCTATGATATTGTATCGAATATTAAGCTAAAACATTATCGTTGGATGGATGATATTGCCAACATTGTTGATGACAAGTCCCAACTTGGATGGATTGCTCAAGATGTCGAAGTAGTCTTCCCCAAGGCAGTTACTACATCCAACGCATATGGACTCGATGATTTCAGATCGCTCAATGCGGATCAGATGTACAAAGTAATGTATGGCGCGCTTAGCAAAGTCATCGAGAAGTGTGATCGGTATGAGACAATTATCACAGAGCATGAGAAAACGATTCAGTCACTTCTTACCAGAATCAGTGCTCTTGAGAATGTATAGATCATACCAGTTTATTTTCATATAATTTTATCTATCGATACTATAAGTAGATCACCTATAGTATCATCCGCAATGACCTCCTTACAGCTCGCCAACGTCTATCAGAGTATCGGTAATCTTCAATCAGGGTTTAACGGTGTAGTTCTGGAGACTATGAACAGCTATAACCAGCTTACCCAATCTCTTCCCCAACAAGTCGCCTTGAATAATGCTCTTTATCTTGGTACTGCAAACCTTAGTTATGGTAACCTGAATGTGACCAATGATATCTTTACCAACTTCATCTCCACTCGCACGGGACAACAACCCTTCAGGATCGAGTATGGAACAACCGGGACTGTCAATACAACAACCACGATCATCTTTACTCAGCCTTTTACAGTAAATCCAGTAGTAATAGTCAATGGATATATTGATAGTTCAAACTCACCGGAAGCTTATGTAACAGCTCTATCTACTACCCAAGTTACTTTATATGCTCGCAATACCAATAGTGCCAATTATGGTAACTTGCAGTTTACTTGGGTTGCTATTGGATACTAAGTAAACAATCATGATTAAGAGCGATGTTTCTCGTACCGATGGTACCAGAAAGATGATTCTCGTACCAATGGTACCAGAAAGATGATTCTCGTACCAATGGTACCAGAAAGATGTCACCTTATAGTATATGTATACCTATTCAAGAAATAAAGAATGAGTGCTGGGGACATCGCCAACATCAATACAGCACTCAATAACATTCAATCAGGGCTGAATCTCTATACAGGCAATACTCTTATTAACTATAACAACATTACCAACATTGTTAATAAACAAAATGCTACGCTTGGGAGTATCTACGGCAGTACAGGAAATATTAATGTAGGGAATTTGAGTGTTACATCGAACATACGATGTACAGGGATATCTACAGGAGGGGGAACACCTTTAACAGCACAAGAACCCTTTCGCGTAGAGTTTGGAACAACAGCAACTGTTGATTCACAGATTACAATCACCTTTTCCCAAGCATTTACTACACCACCAACCGTAGTGATTACTGGTTTTATCAATAGTGCGGCGGTTCCTTCTCATTATATCAGATCAATCAGTACATCCAATGTATGGATCTTCGCAAAGAATGAGTTTGATGATAACTATGGTAATCTTCAGTTTACATGGATGGCGATTGGATCATAATCAAGGCCAAAAATATCTGCTTATAATATAAGCAGAATACAGATCATTCGATCATACAACCGATTGTTTCTCGAGTGTAAATGGGAGACATTGCGAACATCTATACCCGCATCGGGAACATTCAGACACAGATCAATCAAGTGACTGCGAATACCAGCTCGAACTATAATCAGATCAACCTCGCTCTCACACAACAAGCAAACATCTCTGCAGCTATATTTAATAGTAATGGTAGTGGTAACCTCAATACAGGTAACCTGTTTACTACGGGAAATGTAAGTTGTAGCCGAATCTCAACGGCAAGTAGTCAACTCCCCTTTCGAATTGAGTATGGGACAACAGCGGTCGTCGATACAAGTGTTACTGTAACCTTTTCATCACCTTTTACGGTAGCACCTACTGTAATGATTACAGGTTATGTGAATAGTACAAATGCACCTTTTGTCTATATACGCTCTATTACTACATCATCTGTTTACTTTTATGCAAAAGACCAAACAAGTAGTAATTATGGTAATCTACAGTTCAATTGGATAGCAATCGGGCGTTAAATCGGTTCGAGTATTCTCGTAGTCTACTATAGTATAAATTCATATAGTATAGTAGTAGTAGAGCGATCAATCATGTCCAACGTTCAAGTCCAGATCAATGACCTAAGTGCGAATATCCAAGCCTTGGAAACCTCCCTTACCAATGTAACGGGTAATACACTCTCGAACTACAATCAGCTTAGTAGGATCGTTGCCCAACAAGGAAACATCTATAACGCTGTATACTATGGTACAGGTAATATTAGTACAGGAAACTTAACGGTAAATACTACTGCAAATGTAGTTGGTAACTTGCGAGTTAACGGAACAGCTACATTCTCAGGTAGTTTGTTTAATGCTGCAAGTATGAACTTAAACACTATGGCATTTACACAGTTATCACAGAATGGTTATATGAGGTTTGGCAACATTATGATCCAGTGGGGAAATGTTGGGGATTCTACGACGACACAAACAGCTTCATTTAACCCAGACTTTACCTCTACACCCTATTGTGCTTTTATACAAAGAGCCGATGTTGTGGGTGGTGGTAGTGCTGATAATGGTGCAACTGTTGTCAAAACTATATCTTCTACAACGATGACATTTGATACTGTCTTTGGTAGTACCGATAAATCAGCTGCTTATTGGTTTGCTATTGGACCCTATACTGCGTAAAGTATCTCCCTATATTATAGCACTATATAGTAGGCTTTATACTATAAGATCTATTACTGGTTACTCGAATGTCATCTAATGTTCAACCGCAGATTGATCAGCTAAATGCTGCAGTAGCTACAATGAATAGTTCTTTAACACAAATTACTGGTAATACATTACTGAATTACAATCAACTTACACGTATTAATTCACAGCAAAGTAACATCCTTACATCTATACAAACGAGTGGAGGGAACTTGAACACAGGAACAATACGTGTATCGAACAATTCAAACGTAAATGGAACACTCTTTGTAGATCAAACTGCTACCATAGTCAGTAATCTATTCAATTCAAGTAATATGAACTTAAACAAAGTTACTTTTTTAGCACAAGCAGATAATGGCTATATTCGATTTGGAAACATTATGGTTCAATGGGGAAATGAACCCAATGTAGTAACAACTGGTCGTATAATCCCTGTATTTAATCCATCTTTCTCAGGAACACCTTATTGTGCTCTTGTACAGAGAAATGATACTACCGGGGTTGGTGTAGCAAATGATGGTGTTGCAAGAGTTACTGACATAAGTTCTACAAGTATGAGTATTGATCCTACCTTTGGAACAACCAGCAAATCACCATTCTATTGGTTGGCTATCGGACCTTACACTGTATAATATAGTTCTAATATTATTATATGTTTATATTCATTCTATTACCAGTTCTCGTAATAGAATTTATCTATACAATTATATCATAATATTCATCTTACATCAACGCCCATCAAGCCGCATAGATCTTGAGGACTACCTGCAAGATTCTCGCTGCCCTTATTAGGCAGCAAAAATCTTGTTCTGTCGGGTCATCAGTCCTGTCTTCTGGTAATAACAGTTCTCTGAGAGCTTGTACTTGGGTGGTGCCATCTCGAATCCCGCGCGCCCCGTCTCGCATGGGGCGTTTCCATACTTCGGCAGCGGGAGATTGTTATTGGTACACTGTGCATACGAACCATTGATTACCGGGCACTGGAAGTAGCGCGACTCCCAGCACTGCTGTGTATTGAGCGTGGGGACATGGCATCGGACAAAGGCATCCTCCTCCGATAAGGTGATTGGGGCCGTCTGCTCATCGAGGCTCCCATACTTGATTAACTTCTCCTTGTTACTCGGCTCTACTTTCCCCGTCGTCTTTGCAATCTCGTCCTCCTCTGTCGTTGTATTCGAATGATGATAGAAGAAAAGCTTGTGCGTCATCTTCTTCTGCATGGCGATTACCAATACTACGATCAAGAGAATGCCGAAAAGGAGAGATCCCATGCCCATCTTTGGAAGCTTCATCTTTTGTCTCTTTTGTCTTTTTGTATATTCAATTATATGTGTATAGATTCAAATGAATGATTACTATACTATGCTACGATTTATTCGCATCATGGTCTCGATTTTCTTTTGATCCATCAAAACTTTTATTTGATCCTATTTTGATCCAGCCGATTCTTTAGGAAACATTAGCATCCTTACCATGTTTGGAATATATCTCTATATTTCGATAGGATGTATTACGAGTTTTGGTGGTGAAATTTGATAGATGGATGAAAAAGTGCGTTTAATTCCGGATTTGGATTCGGCAAATCGCCAATATAAAAACCTTTGGATAGGATATATATAGTTCTAATTTTTCGATGCCTTCCCCCTCTACTTCCCCTGTGCCTTTTGCCAGTTCGAAGAGTACTACCACAACTCCCTACAGCAGCTCGAATAATTTGACCAATATCGTCGACATGAGTACTCTTACCTCTTTCTACGTTGTGAAGCGGAATGGAGAGCGCGAGGAGGTCTCCTTTGACAAAGTGATTCGTCGTATCCGCGCATTGTGTGATGGGCTTAGCCACGAGATTAACCCAATGATGATTGCGCAAAAGGTCGTTAGCCAGATCTATGATGGCGTCAAGACCACCGAACTGGATGAGCTCGCCGCCCAAGTGTGTATCTCCCTTGAGACTACCCATCTTGATTACGGCAAGCTCGCCAGCAGGATTATTATCTCCAACAACCACAAGAATACCAGCCCCAGCTTCTCCGAGACGATCTACACCCTCTACAACAACAAGGATACCGGTGGCGTCGCCTGTCCCCTCATCTGTGATGAGGTCTACGAGATCATCATGGCCAACAAGTCCAAGCTCAACGATGTCCTCGACTACTCCCGCGACTATTTGTTCGATTACTTCGGCTTCAAGACGCTGGAGAAGGCCTATCTGATGAAGTCGAGTAGCGGCAAGGTTGTCGAGCGTATTCAGCACCTGATCATGCGCGTCTCCATCGGCATTCACCGCGAAGATATCAAGTCGGCCATTCAGTCCTACCATTTTATGAGCCAAAAGTACTTCATTCACGCCACGCCGACCCTGTTTAACTCCGGCACCGGGCGAAGTCAGCTCTCTTCTTGCTTTCTTGCCGGAATTGGCGACAGTGTCGATGGGTTGTACAAGGGTATCGCCGATATGGCGAAGATCTCAGCAAATGCGGGTGGTATCGGTATCTGTATGACCGATATCCGGTCGAAGGGTTCCTACATCCGCGGTACCAACGGCATCTCCAACGGCATTATTCCCTATTGCAGGGTACTGAATGAGATGTCTCGGCACATCAATCAGGGTGGTAAGCGTCCAGGTAGCATTGCTTGCTACCTGGAGCCGCATCACCCGGAGACGCTGCAGTTTTTGGAGCTGCGCAAGAATACGGGCGCTGAGCACGAGAGGGCTCGGGATTTGTTCTTGGCGATGTGGATCTCGGACTTGTTTATGAAGCGCGTCGAGAACAACGAGATGTGGTCCTTCTTTGACCCGGATGAGTGCCCTGGCCTCTCGGACGCGTATGGCGAGGCGTATGAGGAGCTCTATGGTAGGTATGAGGCGGAGGGGAAGGCGAGGGGCAAGATTGAGGCACGCCGCGTGTGGAATGCGATCATTGCGAGCCAGATTGAGACGGGAACGCCTTATATCGGGTTCAAGGACCATGTTAACAAGAAGTCGAACCAGAAGAATGTGGGGACGATTAAGAACAGTAACCTCTGTGTGGTGGGGGAGACCTTAATTCTTACAGAGGATGGTCACGAAGAAATTTCTGGATTGGTAGATCAAGAAGTAAAAATATGGAATGGTCACGAATGGTCGGAAGTGACTGTCCGAAAGACGGGAGAGAATCAGCCCGTGATTCGGGTCCGTGTGGTGGATGAAAAGAGTCACGAGCCAATTTATTCGGAAGTCGTCTGTACGCCTTACCACAAGTTCTATACAGTATCCAGTTATGCAGAGTTTGCTAAAAATGATATTTCTACCGAAGTTCGTGCTGTGGATCTTAAACCAGGAATGCTTTTGGAGCCTTTATTGATTATACATGAAGATCATTATGAAAATGAGTTTAGTATTACAAGAAAGCATCATAGGGTAGTTGAAGTAATTGATGAAGGCCGTTTGGCAGATACCTATTGCTTTAACGAGCCTCTGCGTCATCGCGGTGTTTTTAATGGTATTCTATGTGGTCAGTGCATTGAGATCGCGGAGGTTTCCAACACCGAGGAGTACGCTGTCTGTAACTTGGCCTCTCTCTCCCTTCCTCAGTACGTTGTTGAAGATCCGGTGACTGGGGAGACACGGTTCGACTTTGAGAAGATCGTCGAGGTGACCAAGGTGGTGATTCGGAACCTGAACAAAGTGATTGATGTCAACTACTATCCCACGCCGGAGACCAAGAAGTCGAATAACCGGATGCGTCCAGTGGGTCTGGGTATCCAGGGCTTGGCCGACACTTTCGCAATGATGCGGATGCCCTTTGACAGCGAGGCGGCTCGCGACCTCAATCGTCAGATTGCGGAGTCGATCTATTACGGCGCCGTCTGCTCTTCCTGGGAGCTCGCTTGTGAAGAGGGTCCCTACTCCGAGTTCAAAGGAAGTCCGATGAGCCTGGGCCAGTTCCAGTTTGATATGTGGGGAGTCAAGCCGAGTGACCGGTATGACTGGGAGGAGCTTCGGGCGAAGGTGATGAAGGATGGTGTCCGGAACTCGCTGATGATCGCCCTGATGCCAACGGCTTCAACGTCGCAGATCTTGGGTAACAATGAGTGCTTTGAGCCGTATACATCGAATATGTATACACGGCGAACGATTGCGGGAGACTTTATTGTGATCAACAAGCATCTGGTCAAGGATCTGATGAAGCTGGGTTTGTGGAACGCAGAGATGAAGAACAAGATCATTGCACAGAATGGATCGGTTCAGGCGATCCGGGAGATCCCAGCAGAGATTCGGGAGTTGTATAAGACAGTTTGGGAGATCAAGCAGAGGGTGCTGATCCAGCAGTCGATTGACCGAAGCCCTTTCGTCTGCCAAATGTCCTCGATGAACTTGTTCTTTGAAGAGCCGAGTGTCAATGTTCTCTCATCGGCGCTGATGTTTGGCTGGAGGAATGGCTTGAAGACGGGTTGCTATTACATCCGCTCTCGGCCGAAGGTCCAGGCACAGCAGTTCACGATTGATCCCAGTACAGTTTCGGGAGGTGCGAAGAAGGGAGGAAGTGCGGGAGCCGGGAAAGAAGAGGAGGAGGGATGCCTTATGTGCTCAGCTTAATGATGCTTTTCACCCGTACTTTCCCAGGTTCCTGTACCAATATAGATAATCTGTTGGTACAATGTACCTGGTAATATCCTCGGGTCACTATCTCTTATCGTAATATTACCCCGAACATATCCATCCAAACATAGAATTAAGATAAAGTTATATAAATCATACTACGATAACTCGTAATATGATTATGATATAGTATTGAAGAATAGTATGGATGGGAAGGGTACGGGGAGGCCATCTTCTGAAAAGAGGCATATTTATATACTTGTTGAATTTCCTTTAAGCTGGAGTGGAGATCTGGGAATAGATCCGCTGCAGCTTACTGATAAAGTTCATTGGCTCAAACTGTTCCATAAACGCCTCAAAAGGCATACCATAATGAACGCAGATCTTCCGCATTAGATCCATATCCTTCGAGTAAACAAACGCTTCAAACTCCAAGTGATTCATCACGATCTTCCGGAAAAGATTCGTACCATCCGGTGTTGACGACTCCCTGCTACCTTCTGGTGATCTTCGATCACCCGAGAAGGTTGTAAAGAAGTGCCGGCAAAAGAGTTGCCAGCAAGGTCCGATATGCGCCGTCGAGAGAAGTAGGTAGAGGAGATCCATCCGGAAGCGATGCGGCGATGCATAGCTCTGTGCAAAGTCGAGATCATAACCCATCGCACCCGCTGCGCATCCGGCGATCTTGGGCGCCGGATGGAGAAATCCATCCTCGCTGATCCCGAAGACGTTGCTCGGGTCCGCCATATTGTACCTGTCATAGTTCTCATCAAAGGAGAACAACGTCTGGGCAAAGATGTGATCACCATCCACCTTGATATGGCTATACTCAAAGTCGATCAAGGAGATTCTTTGCAGATCAATCCCCGGATAGATGGATGAGGATAAGTCTGCTTCTTTCTCACCTCCCTCTTCCTTCTTTTCCTCCTTCAGAACCGGTTGAAGCCAGTAGTGGAGAAGAATGTTGCTTCCTTTCAAGTCTCCGTGAATGAACTCGTGCTCTTCCTGAAGCGGGATGAGCTGCCGCGCAATCCGCATATAGATTTCCAGAATGTCGAGGCGAATCTTCCGCTTGATCTTCTTCTCTGTTGCCGGATTTCCCAATTGCGACGCCCGTTGAAAGAGAGAGAGGGCGCTCTTCAAGTAAAGATCCAAGGTATCCGCATTGATATACTCCATATCGATATAGATATCCATCGTGTGATCGGCGGCATATCCTGGGCCATTCTCCGGCTGGAGTGCGCAAGGATACTTGCTGATATATGGGCTATGGCTATAGACGCTGTAGATCTTCGGGAAGAGTCCTGGAGGAGATGTTGGGGCCGTGGCGAGGGTATTCTGGATCAAGATCTCGGTCAAGTTGTCAATCACCTTATAATCGATCTTGTAGACCTTCCGGAGAGAGTTGTAGCTCTTCTCGTAAGAGATCTTCTTGCTAATTGCATAGATCGTCTCAATCGGCTTTTCTTGGCCAGCGGGAAGATACTCTTCTTTGAAATAGTAGATGGCACTCTTTGCGCTGGCGGATGCCTTGAGCATTCCCTCCCGCGTCGTTTCGCTCAAGTTCTTGGTAAAGAAGTGGTCGAGTTGAGTGGAGAGCTCTCGGATGGCGAAGAGATAAGTCGTCTGGTACTCAAAAGAGTATCCTTCCGCGATCATCCGATTAAGTGTCGTTTGATACTTCAGATATGCCTTATGAACCTCTTCTGGGAAGATGGTCACATCAAAGAGGGGGTAGAGGGTCGTTAAGAAGGGGGAGATCGGGGATGGTGCGGGGACTGGGTCTGGGGTAGAGTTCGAGATAGGGAGTGGGACACTGTCGGGAATGGGTATCGGAACTTCCATTTGAGAGATTTTATGAAGAAAATGATACGATTGAGTAATCATTGGATGATCCGATGACTTGCTTACTTTTCTCCTCACCTCTCCGTCTCATATACTATCCATACATCACTTTTTGATTTTGATACATCCATCTCTTTGATGCAGCCCTGATACAAAGAAGTGGCATAGGGCCGAGTACTTGGATCGCTTCATCTTTGGATGTGTGATCCCGGAGTCCCACTTGAGCGATATGATCTTACCCGCATCCCTCTCCCTCTCCTTCTGAACCGCTTCCTCCATCTCGCTTTGGGTTTTGTAAAAGTCCCCTATTTTATGTAAAAATTCCTTTAAGTCGACATAAGGACCATCATCAGGAATGAGATGAAGATCGATGATGTAGTACCGATGGAGGTAGTTCTTGGATGGACAGACGGAATAATCGATATGAGTGGCATAGGGCTCCACCGCTTCATAGATGTGTTCAATTGCGGACTTTTTGTTGTCCGTCACGTCATCCGGGCACTTGATGCAGAAAGAGGCTAAGGCGAGATACTCGGGAAGATGAAGAAGGCGAGTCTCTTCCACAAACTCCCTGCAAGCGGTTTCCAAGATGTTCTTGTCATATGCTTCGACTTTACCACCAATCGGATGATAGATGGGTGGACTCTTTTTGTTACGGACCTCTTTACATAAGAGGTATTGGGGATAGTGATCGGGGAGAGATCTCCGGAAGACGAGGGATGCACTCTTGTAGGTGGGGGCGGGGATGGGGATCGGGACTGGGATAGGGACTTCGGACATTCGACGGGATCTTTCTATCAATGGAAGATAGAGCTTGTTGTTAAGTAAGAAGTGATCGGATTGTCTCTTTTTGAATCAAAAGATCACTTTCTCAATTTGATCAGTCTAAAGATATTGATCTACAAAAGAGTAATAGAATAGATTCTCTTTATCTTACGAAGAAGATGGAAGAGGATCAAGAAAAGTACCCCAAGGTACTTCAACAGATGATTGATGTTGGGATGACCTCCCGGGCACGCCCCTTTATCACCTCCTCCTTTAACCACGTCGCATCTCTTGTTCGAGATGCCTCCCTTATCTCGATGGGGGAGAATTGCCTTCAAACATCCTCTCCGCGAAATCGAGGAGGCCGAAGCAGTATATGTAGCCTTCACGCTGAGATGAACGCGATCCGGAAGGCGTCCAGTAATCGATCCATCAAAGATGGAGCTCTGATGGACTTAATTGTGATCCGCGTCAGTCCGACGGGGGTTCTTGGAATGTCCCGGCCGTGTTACCGGTGCGTTCAAAAGATGTATGGAACACGGTTTAAGATCGACAATGTGATCTACTCCACGGCGGATGGGAAGATCGTATCCGAGAAGCTCAATCAGTTAGCTCGATCCCCCAATCTTCACGTCACGCACGGAGATCGATTGCGGAATCAAGGGGTCTATCGAGATCATCACTCTTGATTGATATAGATAAAAGTCGTTGATGATAGTAGATTTGATCAAATGTCCTCTACACCCGCTCCAGGATTTCCCAATCAAAACGTCTATAACTCGCGCTTCCTGATCAATCATCCCCAGTTGGCCGTCATCTATCACCAACAGCAGATCTACCGGCGGTTGATTCAGGAAGCGGAGGCAAAACAGCCTCAAGGGCTTCGCTACTACTTCTCCCACATCGGCTACAAGACCTTCTATCTTCCTGTTGTTGAACAATATCCTTTTTAATCTCGTCTCTTTTGTGCCTGGATAAAGAGATTTCGACTTGGATAGATCAAATGTCTCATCTTCCCCAATACAAGATTGGAGCCGAGCGCTTCAAGGATTGGCATCTGGTCATCTTTCACATTACCCGGAAGGGGGAGATTCTCCTTCCTGCATCGCCGATGATGGTCTCGCGTGAACAGGATGGTGGAGTTGAGAATAGTGGAAAGCTATGTGGGTATTACCTACGTGATCTCTCATTCTCTTTTGTTGTCAACAAAGATGAGCACCCCAAAGTGGGGATTTTCCTTTATGACCCCTCTCGAGTTAAGAAGGCCGATATGATTGACCAGATCAAGAAGGGGAGAAGTGGCGATGGAAGGAGTGCAGATGGCTATCTTCCTCCACCTCTTCCCTGGATGGATGGATTCTACTTTGTTGGGTACTATCTCTTGAATAGTTTGAGAAGAGATCAGGCTCTGGAATCAACAGATCGAACACATATCATCACGACTCTTCATAATACAGAGCGAAATCATCTTATAAAGATTGACTTTCATTACTATCTTCTCCCCAGAGAGTCTCATCAGAGATTCTATGATGAGTATTTCGGACAAGGTGATCAAATCGATGATATCGATCTCTATTATCTATCGAATCCTTCCATCCATCTAAACCTTCGTGATTTGATCCATTAAATAGAGAAGTATAAAGAGATTTCCACGATAACATAGTAAGATTCCATTGAATCCTACTATATAGAACAATGGAGTGTGATAAGGTTCAGTGCGGTATCTGTATCGAGGAGGTAGATGCTGGGAAGATCCTTCGATACTGTGGTGGGAAACACGTTTTTTGTATGAATTGTATGGATCAATGGCTCAACAATCGGGAAGAAGAAGAAGAGAATGTGTCACTCTTGAATGCTGTTTCGTGTCCAATCTGTCGGCAATCGATCTATATCTATACTGGATATCCAGACGGAGTTCATACCCAATACTCTTATATCAAAAAGAGAGATATGCACCCTCAAGAGGAGGAGAGCGAAGGCGAGGATGGGGATGGGGATGAGGGTGAAGAGGAGGAGGAGGATGAAGATGAGGATGAGGGTGAAGAGGAGGAGGAGGATGAGGATGAAGATGAGGATGAGGAAGAGGAGGAGAAGAAAGATGATAAGAGATCTCTTCGGGAGTTTACGGTAAAGAATGGAGAGTTACACGGGCGATTCCGGGAGTTTTATCCAAATAGTCCTACTTTTGACTGTTCAGTTCCCAAGTTAGAAGTCAAGTATGTTCACGGAGAGAAGAGTGGTATGGAGACCCGTTGGAATTGTCTTGGTTACATCGTCTCTCAAACAAAGTATCGGAATGGAATGAAGAATGGCCTTCATACAGAATGGGTCCCCAAGATGGATATGGATTTGGAGGGTACTTCTATCGAGTATGGACCCACCTTTATCAAGATGTTAATGGAGGATCGGGTGAAGGTTACAGAGTGTACCTATGTCAATGATTGTCTTGATGGAAAAGTAACGGAATGGTATGACGATGATGGCCAGCTAAAGTCCGTTTCATATTATTTAGGTGGGATCGAGAATGGGATCTTTACCACTTGGTACCCTGATGGTAAAAAGAAGAGTATTGGTCATTATATAATGGGGAAAATGCAAGGATACTACTACCAATGGCACCCGAATGGGGTTATTTCATATATAGTCTACTATATAGATGATCAGCCACACGGGCGATATTATCAGTGGAATGAGAAAGGTAAGCTTATCGGTCTTTATTACTATCGAAAGGGGGAGTATCACGGCCCTTGTAAAGAATGGAGTGATCAAGGGTTTCTGCTAAAAGAAACAACTTATCATCACGGTGTAATTCGAGGAAAGTTAATCAAGTATTTCTATAATTCGGATAAGATTTATGAGATCGCAGAGTTTGATGATGATGGGAAACTACACGGTGTGAATGAGCAATGGCATCCTATAGATCTCTGTGAAGGCGGGGTATCACGGCGCTGTTGGAGAGCTCACTATGTTCACGGGAAAAAGGAAGGTGTTTATGAGAGATGGCAAACATACGGCGTGGGTGGAGATGGCGAGGGGCTGATGGAAAGAGAGACATTTTCAGACGATAAGCAGAATGGTCTTTATCAATCGTGGTGGCCCAATGGAAACCTCTCTTGCCGCTATCGAGACGGTCTCTTTCAGAGATGGCACGAGAATGGAGTCCTCTCTGAACAGTACTTCTCTATCAAAGATCGTGCAGAAGGCCTGCATACCAAATGGTACGATAATGGCGTCAAGGAAAATGAAGTTATGCTAGTTCACGATGAGCCTGTGGGGATTTATCGGGAATGGGATCGTGAGGGCGTTCTTATTGAAGAGAGAGACTATGGAGATCGAAAAGCTGATTTGATCCATTAAATAGAACCCTTATAAAGAGATTTCAAGATAGGATAGTAAGATTGATTCGTATCTTACTATTGGAATATTACGATAAGATGGAGTGTTGTTGTGGGATATGTATGGAGGAGACTCCTGCGGATCAGCTTCTTCGATTCTGTGATGGGGGGAAGCATTGCTTTTGCCGAGAGTGTTTTGGATCCTACAAGACAAAGTCCTTTGTATTATCCCATGATGAGAATAGTGATGAATATCATAATGAAGAGTATGATATGCGTGAGGACTGGCTCAATAAGATCCCGTGTCCGATTTGCCGGAAGCCTATCGAGTTCCTCGAAGATGCCCGATTTACCGGAAAGCTGGAAGGGTTCTACCGGAATGGCGCCAAGAAGTGGGAGATTGAGTACAAGGATGGGCGTCGAGATGGCCTGATGCAGATCTGGGCTGATAATGAGGTCCTCTACAAGAAGATATCCTATGTCCGCGGTCTCAAAGAGGGACCTTACCAGACATTCCGCAGTCATTCTCATCGAGATTTGCGATTGCCCGGGGATGGGAGTCTTGTTTCAGAAGTAGGGTATCTGGCAGGCGTGAAAGAGGGCGAAGAGATCGAATGGTATCCGCACGGATGGATCAAAGCGAGACGCGTCTATGTCAATGGGTTCTTGGATGGTCCGGCTGTATCTTATTTTAACGGAAAGTATGGTGCGGATGGGTATCCGATCGATGATGGATCACCGCAGAAGGTAATGAGCGAGAACTATTATATCAATGGACTGCTTAATGGAACGAGTATTAGTTACTGGGAGAATGGACAGATCGGTAGTATGGGGGAATATATCGATGGAAAGATGAATGGTGTTCATAAACGATGGTATAAAGATGGGACTCTGAATGAAGAGACGCACTATCAACTTGGACAAAAGAGTGGTGAACGGCGAACGTGGCATCCGAATGGCCAGCTTCGAAGCATAACTTATTATAAGAATGATCTACCTACAGGAGATTACAAAGAGTGGAGAGATGATGGTGAAGAAGTAAAATATGTCAACTTATCGAACTATATCGATAAAGAGAAAAGTGGTAAGATGTTTATTTAATGGATCAAATAGGGAAAGCTTAAAGAGGTTCTGGTAAGATAATGATAGTACGATTGGATTCATATCCTACTATCTACAGTAAGATGGAGTCATCAACATCAACAACATCATTCACAAAGTATCATTGTGGCATCTGTATGGAGGAGTTTCCTGAGGACGATGTCGTGAAGCACTGTGATGGAAAGCACATCTTTTGCTTGGAATGTATTCAAAACTACAAAAGAGGTAATGTTGATATTGATGTTCAACATTCTTGTGTATCTTTTAGTAGTATAAAGGTAACTGATCCGATAAAACGGTTTAAGTGCCCATATTGTCGTGTATGGATAGAAGAAGGTGTTGAAAAAAACTTTACCGGTACAAAGAGAAAATATGGGGTAAATGAGGCGAAGATCTATGAGATAGAGTATATAGATGGAGTTCGGAATGGTTCGTTTAAACTCTACTATCCATCCGGTAAAGTAAAAGCTGAGTATCATTATAAAGATGGAGAGATTCACGGACATTGTAAAGTATGGGATGATTCTGGTAAAATAGTAGATAAAGGAACTTACCATATGGGACAATGGTGCAATGGACATACATACGTGGGAGTGGTATATATACCAACAAACTTAGGCATTTGTTCGTTTATCATAGGGATATTCATAACATCCTATATCTTAAATAATGTCTTAACGACCTTCTTAGCGCTTTGCGCAGAAGGTCGCAGGGAGTCGTCATCAATCTTGGCTCCCCAATAAGGGAGCAAAATGTTCGCGGAGATGACGACTTCCAAAGGGCGCTGCTACCTTCTGCTCCCCTATGGGGAGCCAAGAAGGTTGACGACTTGCGCTGCAACTCTGTGCTCCTTTACAGGGATCCAAGAAGGTCGTCATTCCTGGCTCTCCTTTGTCGGCAAGCATCTACCCCCTTCGGGGGGTTTGAGCGAGGTGCAGATTGATCGCTAAAGTCGTATGTATTTAAAAGTATTGGTGGTTTTTTGATAGATCAAATAGGGAATGGTTAAAGGGTTTATGGTAAGAGAATGATAGTAAGATTCGCGTGATATTCTACTATCAACAAGAAGATGGAAGCATCCGTTTTAGAGAGATACCCTTGTGCCATTTGCGTAGAGGAGTTCTCTGAGGAAGAGGTCGTGAAGCACTGTGATGGGAAGCACATCTTTTGTCGCGAGTGCTTTAAGCAGTGGACAGGAAAGGAATTAATGACGAACAACGATCTCTCTCCCGCCGAGCACTATCGTGAAAAGAATGACTGGTTTGTTAGCCAGATCCCGGATCTTATCTACAGACAAGTCGATTGTCCCATATGTCGTAATCAGATTTCTTTCCGATTGAAGAGTGGAGAAATTGCGATTGGAACTGGTGCCGGAGCGGAAGGTGGTTTCGACGCTTTTACAGGAACTATCCAAACTACTATACCGAATCATGGTGGAGATTGCTTTTTCCAATGCTCATATCGTAATGGAAAGAAGCACGGGTTATACAAGAGGCGTGGCTATTATGGCGATATTACACAACATACGATGTCGGGTCATCATTCACATAGTGGTGTCTATAACCCGGATGTAACCTTTGAGTGCCACTTTGAAAATGGCCTTCTACAAGGCCCCTATATCATTATGTTGGATTCAACCACTCTCTATGTGATACCGTATAAGGATGGTAAGATGGATGGGGTCCTGTATAAATGGTACCCAGGCGGTAATCAGCTAAAAGAGATAACGACGTATGTGATGGGTTGGCGCGAAGGGCCTTTCAAAACATATCATCCGAATGGATCTATTTATCAGGATGGTATTGCTTATAATGGTCTAAATGTGTCTATGGACTTGTGGTGGAAAAATGGCAATCGGCGTGCTCAACTGATCTTTAACAAAGTAGGGGAACCTGATAAGGCTATTTATCACACGTGGTACAAGAACGGGAATCCCCAAGAGATCTCCTTCTATCTCAATCGTAAGAAGTACGGAGTACATCAAATGTTTGATATTGATGGTAACTGTATCTTGGAGAAGGACTATGGTGATCCTCTTACCCCGGAATGGCAGGCTTCTCCTGCTCAATCCAAGGAAATGAAAACAATTGATCCAGAAGATGATGACAACGATCAACAGTTGCCCCTTTCCACTCATCCTATTTTATAGATCAAATAGGGAAAGCTTAAAGAGATTCTGGTAAGATAATGATAGTAAGATACGTCTGATATTCTACTATCAATAGTAAGATGGAAGTAGGGGTTGGAGAAGCCGCTTCACAAAAGTATTCTTGTATCATCTGCGTAGATAAGTTCCCCGAAGAGGAGGTAGTGAAGCACTGTGATGGGAAGCACATCTTTTGCCGTGGGTGCTTTGATCAATGGGTTGAGCACATTTACTCCAAGATGGATGATGAGGAAGATGATGAGGAGGATGATGAAGAGACGTATGATCTTTATGAACAGAAATATAAGGGGCCTAAGCGATTGGAGCACGATCACGATCCGAACGACGCTTATATGGACTATATCAAAGATCTGATCTATAAATCAGTCCATTGCCCCCTATGCCGCAATACGATTCTCAGTTCTTATGATCGATATGGAAGCACTTATACAGGAACATTCACAAAGATCTATTCAACGAGTCACGACGATGATATGATCAACATAGGACTCTGTCCTATGCCAATCACCTGGAAAGTTGAATGCTCTTATCTCAATGGTAAAAAGCACGGGATGTACAAGCAGTTCCTTCCAGATGGTCGCGTACAGTTCGAATGCCTCTTTGAGAACGGACGGATCCAAGGTTCTTTCATATGCTGGTTTTACCGAAAGAACGAGATGGATGGTAGTGAGAAGACATTAAAATACTTCGATATCACTTATGTAGATGGAAAGAAGAATGGACCCGCTCGATCTTGGCACGACAATGGTAACTTAAAAAGTGAGTATCTCTATCAAGGCGGATTCACACACGGAGAATCGAAGAGGTTCTACGAAGATGGAACACTTTATGAAATGACTATATGGGATTGTGGTAAGCTTTGTTATATGAAGACGCTCTATCGTAATGGTAACCCACTTGATGAAAGTCATTATGATAACTCCTCTGGCAAGCGACTGAAACACGGTCTACATAAAAAGTGGCACCGGAATGGGGTTTTAAAGCTCGTTACCACATATGTCAATGATGTGGAGTGCGGTCCTCGTCAGGAGTTCGATGATCAAGGCAATGTAGTGTCTGAGAAGGTATGTGGTAATGATGATAGCGGTCTATCGTCCGCTGTTTGATGGATCAAATGCGGGTGGGTAAAGAGATTATGGTAAGAGAATAATAGTACGATTGGATTGATATCCTACTATCAACAAGAAGATGGAAGTAAGGGTTGGAGAAACCACTTCAAAAAAGTACCAATGTGCCATTTGTGTAGAGGAGTTTCCCGGGAAAGAAGTAGTGAAGTACTGTGATGAAAAACACATCTTTTGTCGCAAGTGCTTTGATCAATGGGTTCAAACATGGATCCATCGTGATCCCAATCAACATCTACGTCCACCAAAACTCGACGAACATTACTGCTTTTATGATGATAAGGCTATCAAACGAGACCACATCGCGAATGAAATCCCAGAACTCTTCTCCAAATGTGTTGAATGCCCAATCTGTCGATCTGATATCGTCGTGGTAAAAGACGGTATGGAAAACTTTACTGGGTCTCTCTTACTAAACCTCCCCATAAGAGGGTATTACTCAACGGTCTATAAAGTTTGGCGTATGTTCGAGATCGATTACGCGTTTACCATTCCCTATCCTCCAGGAGAGTTACCAGATGGCTGCAAAAAGTATCACAAGATTAAGTGCTCTTATCGGAATGGGAAAAAGCACGGATTGTATAAAGTATGGAATGATAAAGGTGACCTTCTAACAGAATGTTACTTTAAAGATGGTCGACTTGAAGGTACCTTTAAGTACCAAGATATCTATAGTGATCCAGATCGTTATGAATATTCATATGTAGATGGGAAGATGCACGGAAAAGCATTTAAATGGTCCCATAATGGCACACTACTCAAAGAGGAATCTTATGATATGGGGGTTCCACATGGAGAATCGAAATCGTATACCAATGAAGGTTTCCTATATTCATATACTTTATATGATCACGGGATTCCTGTTGTACAAAAAATGTGGTACTCGAATGGTAATCTTCAATCGGAAAATATCCGTAGAGAAGGTTCAATGTACAACGAGCTTAACTATTGGATGCGTGACGGGATCTATCGTGTATGGCATATGAATGGATCTCTCTATGAGATTGAAAGATGGTATGCTAATAAGCCATATGGATTACATCAAAGGTTTGATGAAGATGGAAACCTTATCTCTGAAACAGATTTCGGTGATCTGGAGGTCATATGTGAAGACGACTTCAGCGATCCATCTGCTTAAAGAGCCAAGATTGACAATGAGATTTGATGGATCAAATGCGAATGGTGTAAAGAGATTCTGGTAAGATAAAGATAGTAAGATTGGATTCATATCCTACTATCTACAGTAATACAGTAAGATGAATGCATCAGTGAAACATACTTGTGGCATCTGCGTGGAGGAGTTTCCCGAGGAAGAGGTCGTGAAGCACTGTGATGGAAAACACATCTTTTGCCGCGGGTGCTTCGACAACTGGATTGAGAAGCTTTGTGGTGAAGAGGGCGAGTTTGAGGAGATCGAGAGTGGATGGTATGGAGGGTATTCCGAGCAATACTCCCACTTGGATGACCCCAATATCAAGAATATCCATAACCTCATTTATAGGCGGTTGATCTGTCCCCTTTGCCGCGAAAAGATCTTTGCGGTAGATTCGAGATGCCCCGAAGAGGTGATCGATCATCCGGACGGATATACTGGGACGATCGTCAAGTATCATCGGACGGGGATCGTTGGAGTGGATGGGAAGGGTCCTGGAGGCATTGTTCCAGATCCCGATGCGATTGGCGAGAATCGTCGGATCAAGAAGTTTGAGGCATCTTACCTGAACGGGAAGAAGCACGGAAAGTATACAATGTGGTCCTTTTCCGGGAAACCCCGTGTAATATGCCACTTCAAGGAGGGCCGACTGGAAGGTACTTATACTACCTATCTCTATGATCACGGGCGGAAGAGTTATGAGGTTGAGTATCGAGATGGACAGATGAATGGATCGTGTCGGGGATGGTACTTTAGTGGGGCGTTGAAGTTCGAAGGAAGTTACGTGAATCATTTTCGACAGGGACCCTTGTTCGAGTTCTATGATCAAACGGGGGATGATCGGGTGCCTCCCCAAAAGATGCGCGAGACCAACTATCTGAATGGAAAGCTTCACGGACCTGAGCGGACTTGGTATAAAGATGGAAGGCTTACTTATGAGGCGCACTATAAGTGGGATCTTCACGATGGTGATGCGATCAGCTATTTTGAAAATGGCAAGATATATCGTATTGAAACATTCGTCGATGGTAATTATGTACGAGAACAGAAATGGTATGCCAATGGAAACCTCTGGTATGAGAACAACTATGGGTTAAGCCATATGATGGATGGACTTCATCAAGCGTGGTATGAGAATGGATCGCCCCAACAAAAGTGTACCTACAAGAATGGGGATAAAGATGGGCTCTATCAGCTGTGGGCAGAGAACGGAATCTTGGTCAAAGAGTGTACCTACAAGAATAATATGATGGAAGGGTTGTGCCAAAAGTGGAGTCCGGAGAGTGGCGAACTGATTCACAAGGGAATCTATCATGAGGGGACGCTTGCTGTGATTGTCCTTAAGGAGCGTGAGATCCCCGTTACTCCAGAGCTTCTTGAGAGGATCAGTAAAGGGGATAAGAAGTTTTACTACAGCGAAGATGGAAAGCATATCCTCTTTAGTGAAGAGGGAGAAGAAGAGGAAAAGGATTGGTCATAAGTTATAGATTCAATTTCAAAAATATATCCTATTCAATGATAGTATATCTGTTATCCTATCATCTATCGTAATAAACAATGGTAAGTACAATGATGAGCAAATGGAACATTACATCCTGTCAGCTTAAAGAGTTCTTAGGCCTCTTCCTCCTTCTTCTAGTAATCTACCTCGGTTATCAGATTCACAAGTATCGTTCTGAGGCGCGTTCCATTCAAGAGAACTATGAAGATTACAAGACCAATGTCGAGCAGCAACAGTTTAACGCAACTCCCCTCAGTAACACCCAAAAGGATGAAGTGAAGGGGATCTTTAAAGATATGGTCCCGAAGAGTGTGAGCGATTACGTCA
>JACCDX011757922.1_pt1 | contig 34811 bp, 32 predicted proteins | sample 7449681 | NCBI WGS metagenome assembly JACCDX01 (sample SAMN15323450, study PRJNA562643) | freshwater metagenome | isolation source: river surface water | place: USA:Blue River Watershed | collected 2017-08-18
GAGCCTGATGACATTGAAGAACTTGAAGTGGAGTTTTAAGCATGAGTACCGCTATTTCTAAAACCATCGCCTACGAGAGCAACACCGACTTCTCTCACGTCAAACCTGAAGACACCCAGTTCTTACCCGGTGGCTTGCGCGACTTCTTTGTGTACCGCGACCTCGGCGTGGCCGCTGCCACTCGCGGCAAGGTGATTGCCCACATCGCCAAAGCCAACATGCCACCCGACAACGGCACAGGCTGGCATTACCACGTGGCCGAATTTCAAATCGTCATCATGCTCAAAGGCTGGGCGCGCTTCATGTATGGCGAAACACCCACGCTCGTGTCAGCGGGCGACTGCGTGCATCAACGCCCCGGCATCATTCACTACCTCTTCGACTACTCGCACGACATGGAGTACTTAGAAATTGTGGGACCTGCTGACTTTGAGTCTATCCCCGTGGATGGGCCGTGTGCGGTACCACAGATAACGCCTTGGGTGAAGTAATTTTTAAACTTGTTTTTTAACCTGGAGAAACTATGAAATCGACTATTCGTAAAACCATTGTGATGACTTCACTTGCGACCGCTGGTATGTGTACTCATGCGGAAGGCATTAGCTTTTATGCCTTACTAGATGGCGGCATTGCGCATACGTCCATCAAAGGCGCTGGCGTTACTGCCAGTGAAACCGAGTTTGTGACTGGCGGTTTTGCACCCAACTTCGTGGGCCTCACCAGCGAGAAAAAACTAGACGCAGGCTACAGCGTTGGCTTCAAGATGGAACAAGGTTTTTTATTGAACCAACGCACTGATGGTGTTTCTAGTCGTTATTTTTTTGGCGACGATGCGGTATTGAACCGACAAGCAAACGTGTTTATCAAAGGCAATCTTGGCAAGTTGACTGTAGGCACCCAACCCAATATTGCATTCAACAGCGTGTTGATGGCGGATCCTCGCTCCGGCTCTAACTTCGGTAGTTCGCTTGCTGCCGTTGTCATCAGTGGCGGCTTAGGCACGATCGACAATGGATCTTTGTCTGTCACTGCGGCTCCAATGTCAGGCTTGTCCATCTCAGCTCAATATGTGCCGCAACAGTCAACACCGGTTGGTGTTCAAAATGGTAGCCGCCTCGCTGTAGTCTACACAGCAGGAAACTTCGCCGCTACGGCAGCAGGCTACACCAACACCTCCAGCACGACGACGCCCGATTCGAGCGGTACGGTACTGGGATCCACTTATAAATTTGGCAACTTCACAGCCAAGGCTCTTCATTTGAGTCAGAAAAATGCTTCGACTGAAAGTCTCAAAACCAATGGCTTAGGTGGAAGTTACGCACTGACATCTGAGACAAACTTAGATTTCGGTACATTCAAATCAACCAAAACAGGCTATGACATGTCGACCAATGCTGTTGGCGTTTATCACAAGCTCATGAAAGACTTGACCATCTACGGCCAATACGCTTCCGTGAAAAACAAAGGTACATCCGATACGCCATACAACTTTGCCCCTCCTACCAACATCACTGGAACCATCACCACAGGGCAAAAAGCTGACACGATCAACATTGGACTGCTCTTTAGCTATTTTTAATAACTAGAGATTAGAGCGCCCCTGATGGGCTCTCTTTTTATTTCGGGTGAACATACAAGGCAAAAAAAAGACCATCCATACGGATGGTCTTTTTAACCGTATAAACAGTTTACTTTGCGCCTGGCACTTTACCTTCCACGCCTTTGACGTAAAAGTTGATGCCGCTTAAGAGCTTGTCATCTGCGACTTCGTCTTTCTTCAACACTTCTTTGCCCGTGTTATCGATCAAGGGACCTTTCCAGATAGCGAAGCTGCCGTCTTTCAAACCTTTCTTGACCTCTTCCACTTTGGCTTTGGTCTCTGCAGGTACGTCTTCGGCAATCGACACGATGTCAATCGCACCATCTTTCACGCCAGACCATGTGTGTGCACCGCCTGTCCACTTGCCTTCTAAGGCAGCGCGTGTGGCGTTGATGTAGTAAGGCGTCCAGTTGATCACGGCAGAAGCCAAGTGGGCCTTGGGGCCGTAGGCGGTCATGTCAGAGTCCCAGCCGAAAGCGCGCTTGCCTTTGTCTTGGGCTGTTTTCAACACAGCTGGCGAGTCAGTGTTTTGGAACAAGATGTCAGCGCCGCCGTTGATCAGCGATGTGGCGGCTTCGGTTTCTTTCGGTGGGTTGAACCACTCGTTCACCCACACCACTTTGGTCTTGACTTTGGGGTTGCTCGACTGCGCACCCAAAGTGAAGCTGTTGATGTTGCGAATGACTTCAGGAATTGGGATAGAGGCCACCACACCCAAGGTGTTGCTCTTGGTCATCTTGCCTGCGATCACGCCTGCCATGTACGCGCCTTCGTAGGTACGGCTGTCGTAGGTGCGCATGTTGGCGGCTTGTTTGTAGCCGGTGGCGTGCTCAAACTTCACATCGGGTGTGTCCGCCGCCACTTTGAGCATAGGCTCCATATAGCCAAAGGTGGTGCCAAACACCAGCTTATTGCCTTGGCCAACCATGTCGCGAATGACGCGTTCTGCGTCAGCAGACTCAGGCACGTTTTCAACGAACGAGGTTTGAATCTTGTCGCCAAATTCTTTCTCAAGGGCTTTGCGTGCGTTGTCGTGTGCAAACGTCCAGCCGCCATCGCCCACAGGGCCAACGTAGGCGAATGCGATTTTCAAGGGCTCGGTCTTGGCAGCAGCAGGCGCCTCAGCGGGTTTGGCTTCTTCTTTTTTGCCGCAGCCCACCAACACAGCGGCAGACACTGCGGTCAAGGCTGCGGCTTGCAACCAACGACGTTTGAACAGATTAGTCATGAAAACCCCTTCATAAAGAAAACAAAAAAGTGAACAAATTATCAGCCTGGATAAAACGGTTTACCAATCGAAGCAGGCATATTTACCCTGAGCCAGCGCGGATTTTTAGAAATCAATACCAACACCACGATGGTGGCCACATACGGCAGCATGCTCAAAAACTGACTGGGCACATCCACGCCCGTGGCCTGTAAATGAAACTGCATCATGGTGACACCACCGAACAGATAAGCACCAAGCAATACACGTGCCGGACGCCACGTGGCAAACGTGGTCAGTGCCAGAGCGATCCAGCCTTTGCCTGCAATCATGCCCTCCACCCACAGCGGTGTGTAGATGATGGAGATGTAAGCACCCGCCAAACCACACAGCGCACCACCGAGCACCACCGCCAACAAACGGATGCGACGCACGGGGTAGCCCAAGGCATGGGCTGATTCGGGTGACTCACCCACGGCACGCAAAACCAAACCCGAACGTGTTCGGTAGAGGAAATAAATCAATCCTAAAGTTAGCGCAATCGCACCATAAACCAGTGGATGGTGTTTGAACAATGCAGAACCTACCCAAGGAATATCGGCCAAATAAGGCAGTTGAAACTGCATGCGCTCTGGCAACTTGGCCTGCACATAGCTCGTGCCCACAAAGGCCGAGAAGCCGCCGCCAAACAAACTTAGCGCCAGGCCCGTGGCGTATTGGTTGGTGTTCATCCAAATCACCAGCACGCCAAACAGCGCGGCCATCACAGCACCTGCGCCCATGCCCGCTAAAAAGCCCAGCGTGTCGCTGCCCGTGGTGGCCACGGTGGCAAAGCCTGCAATGGCAGCGCACAGCATCATGCCCTCGGCGCCTAAGTTGACGATGCCTGCTTTTTCGTTGATCAACAATCCGAGCGAAGCCAGCGCCAAAACAGTGCCTGCATTCATGGTGGCGGCCCACAAGAGTGCATAAGTCTCCATCACAGTGCCTCCACTTTCAGAACCCAACGCACACGGTATTGCATCAAGGTGTCACACGCCAACAGCGTGAACAACAACAAACCTTGAAACACGCCTGTGAGTGAACGGGGCAAGCCAAGACGCGACTGCGCCAACTCACCACCGATGTAGAACATGCTCATCAGCACAGCCGACAGCACCATGCCCACTGGATGCAAGCGCCCCACAAAGGCCACGATGATGGCCGCAAAGCCATAGCCCACTGGCACAAACGGTGTGAGCTGACGCAGCGGTCCTGCCACTTCTAAAGCACCCGCCAAACCAGCCGCTGCGCCCGAGGTGAGCAGCGCCAACCACAAGGCCTTGCGTGACGAGAAGCCCGCATAACGCGCTGCATCAGGCGCCAAGCCGCCCACTTGCTGCGCAAAACCGGCGTGCGTGCGAAACAAAAACACCCACAGCGCGCCCACGCCTGCCAGCGCCAGCAACACACCGATGTTCACGCGTGTGCCGGTGATGAGCTTGGGGATTTGTGTGATGGCATCGAAGGTTTTGGTTTGCGGAAAGTTATAGCCCAGTGGGTCTTTCCAAGGACCGTAGACCAAGAAGTTCAACGCCATGATGGCCACGTAGACCAACATCAAACTCACCAAAATTTCATTCGCATGGAAACGGTCACGCAAGAACGCGGTGATGCCCGCCCACACCATGCCGCCCGCAATACCTGCGAGCAAAATGAGCACCCAAAAGCCAGCGCCTGTGTTGGCATCCGCCGTCAGCGCCACACCAGCGGCAAATACTCCGCCCATGACAAACTGGCCTTCCGCACCGATGTTCCACACATTGGAGCGAAAGCACACGGCCAGCCCTAAGGCAATCAGCAGCAACGGCGTAGCCTTGACCATCAACTCAGACAAGGCATACACGCTCTTGATGGGTTCCCAAAAGAACACCTGCAAACCACGCACCGGGTCTTTGCCCAATGCCACAAACAACATCACACCCAACACCACCGTGATGGCCAACGCCAGCAAGGGCGAGGCATAGCGCCACAGCTTAGACGGCTGGGCACGCGGCTCAAGACGCAACATGGTTCACCTCCTGCGTTGCAGCGGGTGCATCCCACAAGCCACTCATCCACGCGCCGATGCGCGACACATTGGCTTCCTCGCGCGTGAGCGCGGGCGACAAGCGCCCCTCGGCCATCACATGCAATCGGTCTGACAGCTCTAACAATTCGTCCAACTCCTCACTCACCACCAACACGGCGCAGCCTGCATCGCGCAGGGCCAGCAGTGCGGCGCGTATTTGTGCAGCAGCGCCCACGTCCACACCCCATGTGGGCTGCGACACGATGAGCAACTTGGGCGCAGCTTCTATCTCGCGGCCCACCAAAAATTTTTGCAAATTGCCGCCCGACAGCGAACGTGCTGCCGCATCAGGGCCACCCGCTTTCACTTGGTATTTGGCAATGATGTTGGCGGCTTGGGTGTGCAATGTTTTCAAATTGAGCCAGCCCAAAGCACCGGCTACGCCGCTGGATGCCACCGCGTCATGACGCGTCAGCAGCAGGTTTTGCGCAAGGCTCAGGCTAGGCACAGCGCCACGACCTAAGCGCTCTTCTGGCACAAAGTGCAGGCCCAAGTCTCGGCGTTGGTCTGGGCCCAGCTGGCCCATGGCTTGGCCATTGAGCTGCATGCTGTCAGCCGCTGCACGCATGTCTTCGCCCGACAAAGCAAACAGCAGCTCGCGCTGGCCGTTGCCCGACACACCGGCAATGCCCACCACCTCGCCTGCGCGCACTTGCAGGTTGACACCATTCAGATCCACACCGAACGGGTCATCGGCTTGCAGACGCAGGTCGCACACACGCAGCACGGCAGCACCGGGCTGGTGTTCACGCACGCGAAGTTCGGGTGGCAAGCTGCCAATCATCAGTTGACTCAGCGAGGCATTGGTTTCTTGGCGCGGGTCGCACACGCCGGTCACGCGGCCTGCACGCATGACGGTGCAGGCGGTGCACAGCGCACGAATTTCGTGCAGCTTGTGGCTGATGTACAAAATGCTGCGCCCTTCACTGGCGAGTTGACGCAACACCACAAAGAGCTTCTCCACCGCTTGCGGCGTGAGCACCGAGGTGGGCTCATCCAAAATGAGCAGCTGCGGGTTGGTCAACAAAGCGCGGATGATTTCCACGCGTTGCATCTCGCCCACACCCAGTGTGTGCACAGGGCGTGCGGGGTCAATGTCGAGGCCGTATTGCGCGGCGGTGTCGGTGATGCGTTGCGTCACCTCGGCCAAGCTCAAAGACTTGTCGAGGCCCAGCCACACGTTCTCAGCCACACTCAGGGTGTCAAACAAACTGAAGTGCTGAAACACCATGCTGATGCCTAGACGGCGCGCCTCTTGCGGGTTGCGGATGTTGACCACTTCGCCGTTGAAACGAATTTCGCCCGCATCGGGCTTGACCGCGCCGTAGATGATTTTCATCAGCGTGGATTTGCCTGCGCCGTTTTCGCCCAACACGGCATGAATTTCGCCGGGCTGCACCGTCAGGGTCACGGCATCGTTGGCCACCACAGCGGGGTAGCGCTTGGTGATGTGGGCAAGTTGCAGTCGGGGTTGGGTCATTGCAAAAGTCGGCGTTACGTAAGTCAAGATTTCACAAAAGGTGCCTAGGTTAGCAGCACCAGCTGTATCTCTTCTTGCAAGCAACGTGCCCGCGTAAACCCTAGATCAAAGCACCAAAATGGCTCGGAAGTCGTTCACGTTGGTATGCGTGGGGCCGGTGACCACCAAGTTGCCCACAGTCTCAAAGAAACCGTAGGCATCGTTTCGGTCGAGGCAGTCGGTGGCTTTGATGCCTTGAGCCACAGCCCGTGCCAAAGTGTCGGGCGTAACCAGCGCACCTGCGTTGTCTTCGATGCCGTCAATGCCATCGGTGTCAGCCGCAATAGCCCACACGCCGTCTTGCGCCTGCAAGGCAATGGCCAAGCCCAAACAAAACTCACCGGCGCGACCGCCGCGTCCTTTGGGTGTGCCTGCCGCTTGGGGGCGAATGGTGACAGTGGTTTCGCCGCCGCTGAGGATGACGCAAGGTTTTTGGAATGGCCCTTTGCCACGTGCTGATGCACGTGCCAGCGCGGCGTGGACCTTGCCCACTTCGCGTGATTCGCCTTCCAACTCGTCACTGAGCACATAGGCGTTCAGACCTGCGGCGCGGGCCACTTCGGCCGCGGCTTCGAGCGACTGTTGAGGCGTAGCAATCAGGCGCACGGGTTGCTTGTCCCACACGGGGCTGGGCTTGGGCGTTTCGAGTGCGCCTGCTTTCAGCGCAGCTTCAATGGCAGCAGGCACTTCTATCTTGTAGCGCTGGAGGATGGCCCATGCATCGGCACAGGTCGTCACATCCGGCACCGTGGGGCCGCTGGCAATGACCGAAGGGTCGTCGCCCGGCACATCGCTGATGGCCAGCGTCACCACTTGCGCAGGTGCGCATGCGGCGGCCAAGCGGCCACCTTTGATGCGCGAGAGGTGCTTGCGCAAACAGTTCATCTCACCAATGCCAGCACCGCTGTTGAGCAAGTCTTGGTTGATGCGTTGCTTGTCTTCCAGCGTCAAGCCATCGGCTGGCAGCGTGAGCAGCGCAGAGCCGCCACCGGAAATTAAAAACAACACCAAATCGTCTTCTGTCAGTCCTTGGGTCAGTTGCAAGATACGCTCGGCAGCCGCAAGGCCCGCCGCATCGGGCACGGGGTGGGATGCCTCGACCACTTCAACGCGCTCCGGCAAGCCTGAGGGGCGTGGCGGTGTGTGGTGGTAGCGTGTGACCACAAGGCCAGACAAGGGTTTGTCCGCTGGCCACAGCGCTTCCACGGCTTGCGCCATGGCGCCACCCGCTTTGCCTGCGCCCAACACCACGGTGCGGCCTTTGGGCGGTGCTGGCAAATGGAGCGCCGTGTTGTGCAGCGGCAGTGCACGGTGCACCGCTGCATCGTAGAGCTGGCGTAGGAAAGCTTCGGGGGCAATGCGTGGATCAATCATCTGCGTATCCTAGCGCCAGCGCGCCACATCAGGCCAGCCAAGCCTTGAGCGAAGCCGCCACTTTCTCAGCCGAGATGCCGTAGCGGTCATGCAAGGTGGGCAATGCACCTGCGTCGAGGAACGCATCAGGCAGACCTAACATGCGGAACTTGGCAGGTGCTACACCTTCGCGCAACAACAAACCAGCCACCGCTTCACCCAAACCACCAATCACTGAGTGGTTCTCAGCCACCACGACCAAACGACCAGGCTTGCGCACTTCGGCCAAGAGGGTGGCTTCGTCGAGCGGTTTGATGGTGGGGCAATGCAACACCGCCACGTTGATGTTGTCGGCTTCGAGTTGTTTGGCCACTTCGAGTGTGCGCATGGTCATGAAGCCACTGGAAATCACCAGCACATCATTGCCTTCGCGCAGCATCTTGGCTTTGCCCAGCTCGAACTTGTAGTTGTATTCGTCCAGCACCAGCGGCACATTGCCACGTAACAAGCGCATGTACACAGGGCCTTGGTGGGCCGCAATTTGTGGCACGGCTTGCTCGATGTCGAGCGCGTCGCACGGGTCCACCACTGTGAGGCCGGGAATGGCACGCATCATGGCCAAATCTTCGGTGGCTTGGTGGCTAGGACCGTATCCAGTGGTGAGGCCGGGTAAGGCACAGCAAATCTTCACATTCAGATTTTCTTCAGCAATGACTTGGTGAATGAAGTCATAGGCGCGGCGTGTGCCAAACACGGCATAAGTGGTGGCGAATGGCACCAAGCCAGTTTTGGCTATGCCGCCTGCTGCGCCCATGAGCAGCTGCTCGGCCATGCCCATTTGGAAAAATCGCTCGGGGTAGGCTTGTGCAAACAGGTGCAAGTCGGTGTACTTGGCCAAGTCGGCCGTCATACCCACCACTTCGGGGTGGCTGGCTGCGTATTCCACCAAGGCTTTGCCAAAGGGCGCGGCTTGCACGCGCTGGCCTTCGCTCGCGATGGAGGCAATCATGGCCGAGGTGGTCAGCCGAGGTTTTTTTTCAGTTACAGAACTCATGTCTTCTCCGAATTTGTTACGGACGGTTGGCGTCCAACACTTCCAAGGCTTGTTGCCACTCAGGTGGGTCAACGCGGATGAAGTGGTTTTTCTCGCGTGTCTCTAAGAACGGCACGCCTTTGCCCATCAGGGTGTCGCACAAAATCACGCGGGGTTTGGCATCGGTCAAGGCACGGGCGGTGTCAAACGCACGCAGCACGGCGGGCAAGTGGTTGCCATCGACGCGTTGCACATGCCAGCCAAACGAAGCCCATTTGTCGGCCAGTGGCTCAAACCCCAAGACCTTGCTGGATTGGCCATCGGCTTGTTGGTTGTTGATGTCTACCATGCAAATCAAGTTGCCCAAACCGTGATGAGCGGCAGACATAGCCGCCTCCCAGGTGGAGCCTTCGTCCAACTCGCCATCCGACATGGAGTTGTACACAAAGGCTTTGCTGCCTTGGTGGCGCAAGCCCAAAGCGATGCCTACGCCAATGGGCAGACCTTGGCCCAAAGAGCCACCCGAAATTTCCATGCCCGGTGTGTACGTGGCCATGCCCGACATGGGCAAGCGGCTGTCATCGCTGCCGTAGGTTTCGAGTTCGGACTCGGGGATGATGCCCGCCTCGATCATCGCGGCGTAGTGCGCAATCGCGTAGTGGCCATGCGAAAGCAAGAAGCGGTCGCGCCCTTCCCACTCGGGGTCTTCGGGCTTGAACTTCATGGCGTGGCCATAGGCCACCGCCAACACATCGGCATAGCCCAAGGCTTGGCCCACGTAGCCTTGGCCTTGCACCTCGCCCATGCGCACCGCGTAGCGACGAATGCGCCAAGCGCAGCTGGCAATTTCTTGAAGAGTACTCATAGGTCTTAATCAAACAAAGTGAATCAACGCAAGGTCAGCCAAGGCAAATAGGCAAAACCAAGCAACAGCGCGATAGCCACCGCGTAGAAAGGAATCAACTCCATCACCACATCACCAATGCGCACCTTGGCAATCGAGCTGGTGATGAAGAGCGTGGTGCCAATCGGTGGGTGATACAGACCAATAGACAAGTTCACGATCATCATGATGCCCAGCTGAATGGTGTCCATGCCCACCGCAGAAGCGAGTGGCACAAACATGGGAGTGAGCAACAACACCGCCGCTGGCAAGTCAATGAACATGCCAGTGGCCAACATGATGAGGTTCATTGCCAAGATGATGAGCCAAGGCTCTTGCAAAGTTTCTTTGGCGTATAGCGTGAAGGCGGCAGGGAGCTGTTCGTAGGTGACGATCCAACCCACCACGCTTGACGCCATGATGATCAGCAAGACCACACCAGTGGAGATACCTGCCTCGATAGCTGCAGACTTCAACTTGGTCATGTCCAAATCACGGTAGACCAAGCCCGACACCACCAAGGCGTACAAGGTAGACATCACGCTCACCTCAGTGGGTGTGGCAATGCCAAAGCGCAAGAAGATGATGATGAGCACAGGCATCGCCAGTGCAGGGCCTGCATGCAACAACTGGTGCATGAATGCACCCCACTCAAACGGTGTGGTGTCGCGTGGAAAGTTGCGACGACGCCCTTGCACGTAGCACACCAGCATGAAGCCGCCGCACATCAAGAGACCAGGCAAGATGCCCGCCACAAACAAAGCACCAATGGATGCACCCGATACCAAGGCATACACAATCATTGGAATCGAGGGTGGAATCAAGATGTCAATCGTGGCAGCTGCCGCCAAGGTGCCTGCCGCAAACGGTGCGGGGTAACCTAGCTTTTTAAGCCAAGGAATCAACATCGAACCAATGGCCGACGCGTCAGCCACCGCAGAGCCCGACACACCACCAAAAATGGTGGACGACAACACGCCCACTTGCGCAGGGCCACCGTGCACACGACCAATCATCATGGTGAGCAAGTTGACCAAGCTCTGACCCAAGCGACCGCTGACCATCAAAGCACCGGTCATCATGAAAAACGGAATCGCGATCAGCGGAAAACTTTGCGTTTGCGTGATCATCTGCTCCACCGCCAAGTGCACCGGCACACGGTCAATGATGAGCAAGCCTGCCACAGACGCCAACACCAGCGAATGCGCGATTGGAATAGAGAACAGCGCCGCAGCGATGAACAAAGCAATGATTAATAGGGTCATATCTGATCTCCGCAGGACCGCGCCAAGGAGAGCAGGGCCCCAAAATTCGGGGGGAAGGGGCCCCACAGCCCCTGGTATTGGGGCAGTGAAGACACCAAGTGATGAACGTGGGGGCTCATGTATCAGCTCCAATTTCGTTGTGTTCTTCACCGCGCCACACCTGTGGCAAACGGCACAGCGTGACGATGGCAAGCATCACAAACCCAAGCAGCAAACAGCCCACGCTCACCGAGCCTGGCACTTGCATGATGGGCGAACGCTCGTCCGCAGCAATTTCAAACACGGGCCAAGCGGCATACGCCAAGCCCAAATACAAACCCGCCACCACCAAGGATGCGCCGGTCAGCACCCAACGGCGAGCCGCACCGAGTTTTTGCGTGAGCAACACCACGGCGATGTGAGAGCCATGTTGTGCAGCAATGACCACACCCGACATGATCATCCAAGGGAACATCAGCTCGGGCAGTTCAGACGCCCATGACAGGCTGGTGCCCGCGGCATAGCGCAAACACACGTTCACACTGAGGATGACAAACACCACGGACAACGTGATGTACAGCACCGTGTGACACCACCAAGAGATGACCGAGTCGATCGCTTTGAAGAAAGGATTCATGGCAACACCTTGCGGACCCGCTGATGCAGCGGGCCCTGGTTGAAGAACAATTAACGAGCGGCTTGCACCACGCGTGTCACGAAGTCACCGATGGGGCCAGAAGTCCACTTGGTGTAAACAGAGGCCGATGCATCCACAAACGCTTTGCGGTCAATGGTGTCAATCTGCACGCCTTTGCCTTTGAGGTCGGCCACCAATTTGTCGTCCACTTCTTTGTTCAAGCGGCGTTGCAATTGGGTGGCTTCAGCCGCAGCTTCAGTCACCACTTTTTGGTCCGCAGGTGTCATGCGGTCCCAAGTGCGCTTGCTCATCAAGAACGGGGTGGACTCGTACTTGTGGCCCGACAAAGAGATGTACTTTTGCACTTCGTACAACTTGGCTGAAGCAATGTTGGTCAATGGGTTTTCTTGGCCATCCACCACACCTTGTTGCAAGGCAACATACAGCTCAGAGAACTTGATTTGTTGTGCATCGGCCCCCATGGCTTGCATGATGTCCACCGTCACTGCGTCTGGTGGTGTGCGCATCTTCAGGCCCTTCATGTCGGCAGGCGATTTGATGGCGCGCTTGCTGTTGGACATTTGGCGGATGCCGTTGTCCCACAAGCCCAACAACACCATCCCTTTGGCAGATGTTTTGTCACCCAACTCTTTGCCAATAGGGCCGTCCATCACAGTCCAAGCTTTTTGAACATCGGCAAATAGAAAAGGCATGCCCAAAGCAGCGAACTCGGGCACCACGCTAGACACCGCGCCTTGGCTGTTGGCCGAAAAGTCCAGCGTGCCAGAACGCAAAGCCGTCACCATCGCTGCGTCGTCACCCAACTGGGCCGAGTGCGCCACTTGAATTTCCACGCGGCCATTGGTTTTGGCTTTGACGGTTTCAGCAAATTTCACAGCGGCTACATGACGAGGGTTGTCGGGTGGATTGCCGTGGGCCATGGTCAGCTTGACGGTTTGAGCCGATGCAAAGCCAGTGACGGCGAGCAAAGCGGTAGCCAGCACGGTGCGGCGAATGAGGGAAGTCGTTTTCATGGTTTTGTCTCCTGTGGTTTTAATAAAGGGTCTTTGCCCGGGTGATCAGTGAATCAGCATGCCACCGTTCACGTCGAGCGTGACACCGGTGCAGTATTTGGACAAGTCGCTGGCGAGGAACACCACGCAACCCGCCACATCATTGGGCTCACCGATGTGACCCAAGGGAATGCCATCCAAAATAGCTTGGCGTTTGTCTTCAGGAATCTTGCCTTTGTTGATGTCGGTGGCGATGAGGCCGGGCGTGACGCAGTTGACGCGGATGTTGTTGCCGCCATATTCGCGGGCCATGGCGCGAGCCAAACCGAGTACACCCGCTTTGGCTGCTGAGTAGTGAGGGCCACCCAAAATGCCGCCGCCGCGTTGGGCCGATACAGAAGAAATACACACGATGGATCCGCTGTTTTGCGCAATCATCAAAGGCAACACCGCTTGCGAGGCGTAGAGCGTGCCGCGCAGACTCACGTCCAAGATGCGGTCGTAGTCAGCACCTGTGATGTCCAAAAACTTCACAGGTTGAGTGATACCGGCGTTGTTCACCAAAATATCAATGCGACCGTACCTGGCTTTGATCTGTGCCACCGCCGCTTCACATGACGCTTTGTCGGTCACGTTGGCCACCAAGCCTAAGTGCTCTGCACCGAGTTGTGCAGCTGCGGCTTGTGGGTTGGCCACTTCCAAATCGAGAATCACGACTTTGGCGCCTTGCGCCGCCATCATGCGCGCGGTGGCGAAACCCAAACCGTTTAAACCTGCGCCACCGGTGATGACGGCGACTTTGTCTTTGAGCAGCATGCGTGTCTCCTTGTTTGATTGCACTGCGTTGATCGAGTGGCGTGATTGTTGGCAGCCTTGCGCATGAAGACAAACGATATAAACTCACCAGCAATTCAATTTCATTCATGCTGCACCGCAACAATTGAACGGGTTTCAAGCCATGATTCCACCCCTAGCCGCCCTCCAAGCCTTTGAAACCATTGCTCGCCGCAAGAGTTTTGCGCTGGCTGCCGAGGAGCTGCACCTCACCCCCTCGGCCGTCAGCCACCAAGTGGCCAAGTTGGAAGGCTTGCTGAATGTGCGTTTGTTTGAGCGCTCAGCCCGTGGGGTGGAAATGACGCCAGCGGGTCAGCAATACCTACAGCGTGTGGCCAGTGCCTTGGGCGCCATCAACGCCGCCACCGAAGACTTGCGTCACGGCGTACAAGACACGCTGTATGTGCACAGTAGCCCCAGTTTTGCCAGCCTGTGGCTGATGCCGCGCATTGCGCGGTTTGGCGAACGCCACCCAAACATCTCCCTCATGCTCTCGGCCTCGCATGTGCATTCCGACTTTCAGCTCGGGCAGATGGACATCGACATTCGCTATGGCTTGCCCAATTGGCCTAACTTGGAGGTGGAGTCCATCTTCACCGAGCGCATCATGCCGTTAGCCAGCCCCGAATTCATCCGCACCCACGCCTTGCATGAACCCGCCGATTTGCTGCATGTCCCCTTGATCCAGTCCAGCGTGAACCTGGTGCAGTGGCCCGATTGGTTTACCCGCTTTGGCGGCGAAGTCCGCCCCGAACGCATGGGCCTGCGCTTTGACCGCGCCATGATGAGCCTAGACGCAGCCGTGCAAAAACTCGGCGTGGCGCTCGAGAGCGCCAGCATTGGCCAGTCCTTGATTGACAGCGGCAAGCTGCAACCGGTGTTTGAAGAAAAACAAAGCATCGAGGTGCAAGGCCACTTCATGGTCTACCCCGCACGCCATGCTTCGCGGCCAGAGGTGAAGAGTTTTGTGGAGTGGTTGAGAGAAGAGGCATCACCTACCAAAGGTTGAATTTAGTTCATTCAAACCTGAATATTCATCGCTTGCGCTCATGTATGCGGATAGGAAAAATCCGCGCCATGACGCACACACACCCTCAACAAGCTCTGGCCCACGCCATCCGTTTTCTCTCGATCGACGCCATCGTCAAAGCCCAAGAAGGCCACCAAGGCGTGCCGCTGGGCATGGCAGAAATTGCCACCGCGCTGTACACCCGTCATCTCAAATACCACCCACAAGACGCGGGTTGGTTTGACCGTGACCGCGTGGTGCTGTCCAACGGGCACGGCTCCATGCTGTTGTATTCGTTACTGCATCTGACAGGCTATCCAGAGTTTCCGATTGAAGAAGTGCAGCGTTTTCGCGTGTTGGGCTCGGTCTGCGAAGGCCACCCCGAACGCCCACACGATGCACCCAACGGCATTGAAGTAACCACCGGCCCGCTGGGCCAAGGCATTGCCAATGCGTTTGGCATGGCGGTGGCCGAGGCCTACTTGAACGCCCGCTTTGGCCGCGATCTGGTCAACCACTTCACCTATGCGTTTGTGGGCGATGGTTGTCTGCAAGAAGGCGTGGGCCAAGAAATGATCTCTCTTGCAGGCCATTTGCAATTGGGCAAGCTGGTGCTGCTGTGGGACGACAACCAAATCACCGACGACGGCAGCACCGACCTGTCCATCAGCGAAAACGTGGCCGAGCGCTTCCGTGTGGCAGGCTGGCATGTGGTGGAACTGGACGGCCACGATATCGACGCCGTGTCTGCTGCGCTGGATGCAGCGCGGCTTGACCCACGCCCTTCCATGCTGGCCTGTCGCACCGTGATTGCCAAAGGCATTGCACGCTTGCAAGGCCAACGCGGTGGCCACAGCGGTCGCTTGTTTGAAGAAGATGCACAAGCGGCACGCGAACTGCTGGGCTGGACGCACGGCCCATTTGAAATTCCTGCGGACGTGCAACAGGCCTGGCGCACAGCTGGTCAACGCAGCGCAGCAGAACACCAAGCTTGGCAGATCCGCGTGGCCGCCCTGCCCGCTGCCGAGCGTGCCGAGTTTGAACGCGTCATGCGCGGCGAGCTGCCCGCGCACTGGCAACAAGTGCTGCTGGATTACAAACAACAAGCCTTGCAAGCGCCCCCCGCGCCAAGCGGCATCTTCATCTCGGCGGAGATCAACGACCTGCTCACCCCCGTGTTGCCCGAACGCATGGTGGGCTGCGCCGACCTCGAAGCGCCCACCAGCCACAAGCGTGGCTTGACGGCATTCAACGCGCAAGACCGCACAGGCTCGTATGTGCACTGCGGCGTGCGCGAGCATGTGATGGGTTCGATGACCAACGGCATGGCCGCACATGGCGGTGTGATTCCGTTGTCGGTCACCTACCTCGCGTTTGCCGACTACGAACGCCCCGCCATGCGCATGGCCGCGCTCATGGGTCTGCCAGTCAAGTTCGTATTCAGCCACGATTCGATTGGCATTGGCCGCAATGGCCCCACGCACCAACCGGTGGAAATCATCGCATCACTACGCGCCATGCCCAATATGTGGGTCATGCGTCCAGCCGATGCGGTGGAAGCCGCCGAGTGCTGGGAGCTCGCGCTGCAACACCAAGACGGGCCTGTGAGCATGGTGTTTGCGCGACAGTCTTTGCCACTGGTGCGCACGGTGGCGACGAAAGACAACCTCACACGCCGCGGCGCCTATGTGTTGCATGAAGCCGCATGCGGCCCACGCCAAGTCACCTTGCTGGCCACGGGCTCCGAAGTTTTGTTGGCCGTGCAAGCCCGCGAGCAACTCGAAGCCGCAGGTGTGGGCACGGCAGTGGTGTCGATGCCTTGCTGGGAATTGTTCAACGCGCAAGATACGGCTTACCGCCACAGCGTGTTGGGCACAGGTGTTCGCGTGGGCGTCGAAGCTGCGGTGCGACAAGGTTGGGATGCATACCTCGGCCTCGACGGCGGCTTTGTGGGCATGACTGGCTTTGGTGCGTCTGGCCCTGCTGACGAGTTGTACAAACTGTTCAACATCACCCCCGAAGCCGTGGTGGCCGAGGCCAAGCGCCTGCTTAAAATCTAAACCACTGCAAAAGCCCGGGATGCGCGGCAACGTGGTGCTCGCCCAAGCTTTGTGAACGGCAAAGCCAGGGGACTCGGCCACGACTTGTTTGATTGTTTTTGAAGGACAAGTCCATGACCACCCTGCTCATCCACCGTGCCCGCTGCATCGCCACGCAAGACGATGCCAACACCGAACTGAACGACGCCTCGCTGCTGCTGAAGGGTGGCCGCATTGAACGCATCATTCCCGCCGAAGAAAACATCGACGATCTGCTGAAGCAAGTCGACGAGGTGATCGACGCCCGCCGTCATGTGGTGGTACCGGGCCTGATCAACACGCACCACCACATGGTGCAAAGCCTCACGCGCGCGGTGCCGCAGGTGCAAAACGCCGAGCTGTTCAGCTGGCTCAAAGGGCTGTACCCCATTTGGGCAGGGCTCACGCCCGAGATGGTGTTGGTGTCCAACCAAGTGGCCATGGCCGAGCTGCTGCTCAGTGGCTGCACCACCAGCTCTGACCACCTGTACATCTACCCCAACGGCGTGCGACTGGACGACAGCATTGAAGCCGCACACACCATTGGTATGCGCTTCACGGCCACACGCGGCAGCATGAGCGTAGGCGAAAGCCAAGGTGGCCTGCCGCCCGACCGTGTGGTGGAAAAAGAAGACTTCATCTTGCGTGAAACCCAACGCCTGATTGAGACCTACCACGATGCCAGCTATGGCGCGATGACACACGTGGCCGTGGCCCCCTGCTCGCCCTTTAGCGTGAGCCAAGACCTCATGCGCGAAGCCGCCAAATTGGCCCGCGCACACAAGGTGCGCCTGCACACCCACTTGGCCGAGAACGACCACGACATTGCGTACACGAAAGAAAAATTCAACTGCACTCCCGCGCAATATGCCCAAGACTTGGGCTGGGTGGGCGCCGATGTGTGGCACGCCCACTGCGTGAAGCTGGACGACGAAGGCACGTATTTGTTTGCACGCACACGCACCGGCATTGCCCACTGCCCGTGCAGCAACATGCGATTGGCCAGCGGCATCTTGCCCCTGCGCAAAATGCTAGACGCCGGTGTGCCCATTGGCCTAGGGGTAGACGGCAGCGCCAGCAACGATGCGGCGCATTTGCTGAACGAAGCACGACAGGCCATGTTGTTGGCACGTGTGGGCCGAGCGCTAGACGACCCGCGCGTCGTAGACGGGCATACCGTATTCGGTTGTGACCGCGGCCCATCGGACATGACACCCCGCGACGCCCTGCGCCTGGCCACACGCGGCGGCGCAGAAGTGCTGGGCCGCGCGCACGAGCTGGGACAAATCAAACAGGGTTATTGCGCCGACATCGCCATGTTTCGCACCGACACACTCAGCATGGCCGGCGGCGCGGTACACGACCCCGTGGGCGCGCTGCTGCTGTGCGCCAGCGACAACGCAGACTACACCATCGTCAATGGGCGTGTGGTGGTACGTGAAGGTGAAATTGCCACAGTGAACATGGGGCCATTGATTGAGCGGCATAACCAACTGGCGATGCAGTTGGCACTAGGTGCAAAGTAAGTCAATCCATTCATTCAGGTCAAAACTGCTTGTACTAGCCACCTTGATCATGCCTGCCTACACTGGCAAGCATGATCCAAGGCCTCGTTCAACTCTTTATCTTCCAAGCCCTCGGGGAACTGGTGTCCAAGTTCGCCCTGCCCTTCATCCCCGGTCCCGTGTTGGGCTTGGTGTTGTTGCTCACATATCTCAGCGTGCGCGGCCACGTGCCTGCGTCGATTGACTTGGTGGGCAGCAGCATCCTGCAGCACTTAGGGCTGTTGTTCATCCCCGCGTCGGTGGGCGTGGTGCTTTACTTGCCGTTGTTGCAAGCCAACGCATGGGCCCTCAGTGCGGCGCTGATGTTAAGCGTGATGGCGACTGTGGCGGTGACGGCGGGCTTACTCAAGGTGTTGGCCAAGAAGGAGCCGACCAATGAGTAACGAATTTCAAACGCACTTGCCGCCCATCTCTGACATTTGGGTGTACCTCTCGGGCAGTCCGCTGCTGGCTTTGGTGCTGACGCTGAGTGCGTATTTGCTGGGCCTCACGCTGTACGAGCGCAGCGAGCGCAACCCGCTGGCCAACCCTGTATTAATTGCGGTGGTGGTGGTCACGTTCAGCATCAGCGTGCTCGACATGCCGTATGCCAAGTATTTCGAGGGCGCGCAGTTTGTGCACTTCTTGTTGGGCACGGCCACGGTGTCACTGGCTATTCCCATCTACAAAGGTTTTGCGTCGCTCAAGGGGCGCATGGGCGTGTTGCTGCTGTCGCTGTTGGCGGGTGGCGTGACCTCGGTGTTCACCGCGGTGGGCATGGCGCGTTGGTTGGGTGTGGACGAATCCTTGGTGCGCGGCTTGGTGGCCAAGTCGGTCACCGCGCCGATTGCCATGGGCATTGCCGAACGCGTGCAAGCCTCGCCCACCTTGACCGCCATCTTTGCAGTGAGCACCGGCATCTTGGGCGCCATCCTTGGCCGCTACGTGCTGGATGCCCTGCGCGTCACACAATGGTGGCAACGCGGCTTTGCCCTTGGCGTGGCCGCACACGGCATAGGCACCTCACGCGCGTTCAGCGTGCACCCCGAAGCGGGGGCCTACGCCAGCCTAGGCATGGGCTTGCACGGCATTGTGGGGGCGGTGGTGATTCCTTATGCGGTGGCTTGGTGGTTTTAACGCTTACTTAACCAGCGCCACCGATTTCACCTGCGCCCACGCTCTCATGCCGACATGCAGCCCCAGCTCATGCACACCACGCGCCGTGACACGCGCCAGCAGCACGGTGTCACCACAACGCAAGTGCAGCAGCGTTTGTGACGGATGCGCCTCCGGCGTCATGGTGTCCACCACGCAGGGCACGTGGTTTTGAATGCTGGTGTGTGTGGCTGCTGCCAAGGTCACACTCACGTCGCGGGCCAGCACCCGCAGCCGCACGGTTTGACCAATCGCCAAGCCACTGTCACGCACCCACAGAGCGCCACCGGCAAAACCGACTTGGGCCAAGTGCCATTGGGTGTCGATGTTCAGCACGAGTCCCGTGAGCAATGCCCCCGCATCGTCACCCACCACCACGGGTAGCTCGACTTGCGTCAGCACTTCGGCCACAGGGCCGTTGGCTTGCACGCGGCCTTCGTTCATCACTACCAGTGTGTCAGCCAAACGTGTCACTTCGTCTACGGCATGGGTGACGTAGAGCATCGGGATGTTCAAGTCGTCACGCAGTTTTTCTAACCACGGCAACACTTCTTGTTTGCGCACGTGATCGAGGGCAGCCAAGGGTTCATCCAGCAACAACAAACGCGGTTGCGTCACCAAAGCGCGCGCAATGGCCACGCGTTGACGCTCGCCACCCGACAGCTCGTGACTGCGCCGCTTGAGCAAGTGGCCAATGCCCAGCAGCTCGATGACCTGTTGCTGCACGGCTTGGCTCATCGCGTTGCGACTCTGTTTTTCAGCACGTTGGTGGCCATAGGCCAAATTGCCGGCCACATCTAAGTGGTCAAACAACGAGGCTTCTTGAAACACATAGCCCAAGGCGCGTTGGTGCGTGGGCAACCGAACGTTTTTTACATCGTCTTGCCAAACCTCATGCCCCAGTTGCACCATGCCACGCGCCGAAGGTTCTAGCCCAGCGACGCAACGCAGCAAGGTGGTTTTGCCGCAGCCCGAAGGACCATAGATGACGGTGATGCCATGCGCAGGCAACGCCAGATCAACCGATACATCAAAGTCAGCACGCGCAATATTGAACTGCAAATGGATGTTCATGCGACCGCCTTTTGACGTGGGTTAGACCGACGGTTCAACCACGACAGTCCCAACAACACCACAAACGAGAACACCAACATCACACCGGCCAAACCATGCGCTTGCGAATATTCCATCGCTTCTACATGGCCATAAATTTGGGTAGACACCACACGTGTTTTGTCGGGGATATTGCCGCCAATCATCAGCACCACACCAAACTCGCCCACGGTGTGCGCAAAGCTCAACATGGCTGCCATCACAAAACCGGGCTTGGCCAAAGGCACGGCCACGGTGAAGAAAGCATCCCACTTGCTGGCTCGCAAGGTGGCCGCCACTTCCATGGGGCGCGGGCCCATCGCTTCAAAGGCGTTGATCAGCGGCTGCACGGCAAACGGCAGCGAATACACGATAGAGCCCAACACCAAGCCCCAAAAGCTAAAGGCCAAGGTGCCCCAGCCCGCCCATTGCGTGAACTGGCCAATCGGACCGTTCGGCCCGAGCGCCACCAACAAATAAAAACCCAGCACTGTGGGCGGCAACACCAAAGGCAGCGCGACAAGCGAGGCCACAGGCGCGCGCCAAGCCGAGTGCGTGTGCGCCAGCCACCACGCCACGGGCGTGGCCAACAAGAGCAGCAACACGGTGGTGACGCTGGCCAACTGCAGCGTCAGCGCAATGGCTTGGAAATCTTCGGCGCTTAAATGCATGCCCACACTTTACAGGGCGTAGCCGTAGCTTTTGATGATGGTTTTGGCAGTGTCGCTCTGCAGGTATTTCAACAACGCTTGTGCAGCGGCGTTGTCTTTGCCTGCGTTGAGCAGCACAACGTCTTGCTTGAGTGGTGTGTGCAAGTGTTGCGGAACGACCCAAGCAGAGCCTTGGGTGATACGACCATCGATTGAGATTTGCGACAAGGCCACAAACCCAAGCTGCGCGTTTTCGGTGCTGACAAATTGGTAGGTTTGTCCAATGCTTTCGCCTTGCACGAGCTTCGGAACCACGTTGGCTTGCACACCCAGCTTGTGAATGACTTCCATCGCCGCCATGCCATAGGGTGCGAGCTTGGGATCGGCAATGGCAATCTTATTGAAACGGTTGCTACGCAGCACCTCGCCTTTGTCATCCACCAAATTTGGTTGCTTGCTCCAAAGTGCCAAGCGCCCCGTTGCATAGGTGAAGCGCGTGCCTGTCACAGCAAGGCCTTCTTTTTCTAACCGTTCAGGCGTCTCGTCATCGGCGGCTAACAGCACCGCAAACGGTGCCCCATTTTTAATTTGTGCGTAGAACTTGCCAGTCGCGCCAAAAGCCAGCTGGGCTTTGTGCCCCGTGTCTTGCTCAAACGTCTTGGCGATTTGTTGCATGGGAGCGGTGAAGTTGGCAGCAATGGCCACCGTCACTTCACCTGCTTGAGCAGCAACCACAAAAAGAGCGCTGGCGAAAGCCAGCATCAGGCGTAATGTCATAGGCGCTAATTATCTCAGCGCGGCTCCTGCTTCGTACCAACGTTTGATGGTCGTGCGCTCGACCTCGGTGATGCCGGTGGCGTTGTTCATCGGCATTTGCTTGGTCACCACCGCTTGTTGGTAAATGCCCAAGGCGTGTTGCTTGACGCCCTCAGGGGTGTCAAAGCGCACGTTTTTCATTTGCACTTGTTCGCCGTGACACATGTAGCAGCGCTGTGCGAACACTTGGCTCACTTCGGCATAAGTCACAGGTGCCTCATTCACAGCCGTGGGTGCAGTGGCAGAAGGCGCAGGACGCATCCACACAATCACACTGAGCAAAATCACCACACCGGCAATGGCAAATGGCAGTGGGTTCTTGGCGCGGCCCAAGTGGTAGCCGTGGCGTTGCACGAAGAACTGACGAATCAAAGCGCCGGCCAACATCATCATCACCAAGATGATCCAGTGGTTTTCGTGCGTGTACAGGAAGCTGTAGTGGTTGCTCAGCATCGCAAAGATGACGGGCAGCGTGAAGTAGGTGTTGTGCACGCTGCGCTGCTTGCCGCGCTTGCCGTGCGTGGCCAACTCTTTGGGGTCCATCGCCACGCCCGATGTCATGGCGGCCACCACTTTGCGTTGACCAGGGATGATCCAGAAGAACACGTTGGCACTCATGGATGTGGCAATCATCGCGCCCACCAGCAAGAACGCGGCACGGCCTGCAAACAACTGGCACGACAACCACGACGCAAACGCGACCACGACGATCATGGTGAGGGCCACAATGCGTTCGCCGTTTTCGCGGAAGCCAAACACGCGACACACGGTGTCGTAGATCAACCAAAACGCGACCAAGAAGCCCAAAGCTGCGCTAATGGCCGCTGCAGGCGACCAGTCCATGAGCGATTTATCGATCAAAAACGTGCTGGCGTTCCACAGGTACAGCACGGTGAACAACCCAAAGCCTGTAAGCCAGGTGGAATAGCTTTCCCAATAAAACCAGTGCAGTTTGGTGTGAATCTTCTTCGGCGCCACCATGTACTTTTGCGGGTTGTAAAAACCACCGCCGTGCACAGCCCACATGGCACCGTCCACACCTTTTTCCAGCAGGTCGGGTGAGTTGGGTTTGATGAGGTTGTTGTCTAAAAAAACAAAGTAAAACGAGGAGCCAATCCAAGCGATGGCAGTGATGACGTGCACCCAACGCAACAGCAGGTTGGCCCAGTCTAAGAAATATGCGTCCATGTCGAGACCTCAGTCACTTGATGCAATTTGCCATTCACCACTGCGGGCGCTGTGAATGGCACGAGGGTCGCGAACAAGGCCTCGACTCCAAGGCCTGCTCCGCTGCGACAGGTGGCATGAAGTGTATACACTTTTTGTCGCCAGTCAAAACGGGCAGGTCTCGGATAAACCCTAGCAAGGCCTGCGCCATGCAGGCCCCGTTTGGCACGTCAAGCGGTTTGCAAATGGCCCGGCACTTGCACAGCACGGGCGGTGTCTGCCACCACGTTGCCCAGCATATCGGCCGTCACTGCCGACAAGGTCCAGCCCAAGTGGCCATGCCCCGTGTTGTAAAACACATTGGCGGCTCGTCCCTTCCCCACACGCGGCATCATGTTGGGCATCATGGGGCGCAAGCCTGCCCATGGCACCACGGAGCGGGTGTTGATGTTGGGGAAGCATTGCTCCACCCACGCAATGAGTGGGCGAATGCGGTCGGCACGAATGTCACGGTTCACACCGTTGAACTCGGCTGTGCCTGCCACGCGGAAACGGTCCACCCCCAAGCGGCTGGTGACGAGTTTGGTTTCATCGTCGAGCAAGCTCACATTGGGCGCCCCAGCTTGGCTGGCTGCATCGTTCAAGTTCACGGTGATGGAATAGCCTTTGACGGGGTAGATGTTGACGCGGTCACCCAACTGCGACGCAAAGTCGCGGCTGGCCACACCCGCACACACCACCACGCCATCAAAGGTGTGAACGCTCGGTGCGGCGTCTTCTTGTGCCACGGTAATGACAGCTTGCGTGCCGTTGCTTTGCACGGCGGTCACGTCTTGGCCATACAAGGTGCGCACACCCAAACGAGCCGCAGCAGCAGCCAAACCGTTGGTGAATTTGTGAATGTCGCCTGTCGAGTCGCTCTCGGTGAAGTAGCCACCGTAATAAGTACCTGCCAACGTGGGCTCGATGGCTTTCATTTCAGTGGGTGTCACCGCACGGCGTGGCAGGCCGCCTTTGGCCAACAGCTCTGACACTTTGCCCGCATGGTCAAAGCCTTTTTTGTCGCGGTAGATGTGCAAGATGCCTTCGCGCTTGTGGTCAAAGTCGATGCCCTCTTCCGCTGCCCATGCAAACAAATGCTGGCGGGCGGCCACTGCCATGCGTGCTGTTTCGATGGTGTTGCGCTCGTAGTCTGGAATGGAGGCCATGAACTCGGCAAACCACGAAAGCTTGTGCCAAGTCGGTGCGGGATTGACCAACAACGGTGCATCGCTTTTGAGCATCCATTTGAGGCCTTTCAAAATGGTGCTCCAGTGCGTCCACACTTCGGCGTTGGATGCTGAGAGTTGGCCGCCGTTGGCAAACGAGGTTTCCATGGCGGCGTAGCGGTGACGTTCAAACAAAGTGACGTCAAAGCCGCGTTTGGCTAAAGCGTAGGCGGTGGTCACGCCGGTGATGCCGCCACCAATGATTGCGATGGTTTTCATGATTGAGAGCTTTCAAGACGTCAAGGGATGATGCGCCAAGCACGCAAGCCGCGTGCCCAATGCGCCCCCTCTGTATCTTGACCTGAGAGATTCACAAACCACTCGCGCGGTTGGCTTGCTCCTTCGGTGCATTGACGGACGTAAGCGCCAATAACTCTTCAGAGATAGTGCGTGTGACCGGTCCCTTTGCCTGAGAGTTTCCGGGGCGGTTGCTCCTTCGGCGCTGCCCACACGCACGAAGCGCTGGCAGTCTCTCCCGGTCCACACGTCGACTCAAAGTCGAACGAAAGTGAAATCATTCTAGGTGGACAAATACCTCTCTACAAGTGCCACCCAATAGGCTGCACCAGTGGCGATGTTGTCATCGTTGAAGTCGTAGCCAGGGTTGTGCACCATACACGCACCGGCCGAGTCGCCGTCGCCATTGCCAATGAGCAAATAGCTACCGGGGATTTTTTCGAGCATGAAAGCAAAGTCTTCACTGCCGGTGAGTGCGGGGCCATGCAGGGTGACATGCTCTGCCCCCACCAAACTAAGTGCCACCTCACGCGCGAAATTAGTTTCTTCGACGGTGTTGACCAACACGCAATAGCCAGGCCGCCAATCGACTTCTGTGGTCACACCAAAGCTCTCGGCCTGAGCGGTCACCAATGCTTTGATGCGCTGCTCCAACAAACGACGCACATCAGGATCAAGCGCACGCACACTCAACTCCAAAGTGGCCAAAGCCGGAATGACGTTGTTGGCTTGGCCTGCGTGCATCGCTCCCACCGTGACCACCGCGGTGTGCAAGGGGTCTACATTGCGGGCCACGATGGTTTGCAGTGCCATGACGATGGATGAGGCTGCCACCAACGGGTCCGCTGCTCGGTGCGGCATTGCGCCGTGGCCGCCTGTGCCGTGCACGCGGATGGTCACGTAGTCGCTCGATGCCATGGCCGCGCCATCGCGGAACACAAAGTGGCCTTGCGGTACGCCCGGCATGTTGTGCATGGCAAACACGGCGTCGCATGGGTGGTGCTCAAACAAACCATCGACCATCATGCGCACTGCGCCACCCCCACCTTCTTCGGCGGGTTGAAAAATCAAATTCAAAGTGCCGTCAAACGTGGCATCACTCGCCAAGGTTTTGGCGGCGGCCAACAACATGGCAGTGTGCCCGTCATGGCCGCATGCGTGCATGAGGCCAGGCTTGCTACTGGCCCAATCCACGCCTGTGGCTTCTTGAATGGGCAAAGCATCCATGTCAGCACGCAAACCTAAACGGCGCGTGCTTTTGCCACGTTTGAGTGTGCCCACCACGCCGGTGCCACCCAAGCCTCGGTGCACGGTATAGCCCCAACTCTCTAGCTTGCTGGCCACCAAGTCAGCCGTGCGGTGTTCTTCGAACGCCAACTCGGGGTGTTGATGAATGTCTCGGCGCAGTTGGATGAACTCACCCACACGCGCGCTGATGGCGTCACGCAAATACGTCATGTCACTGCGGTTGCAAGTTGATCGATTTGGCAATCGCGCGGAACTGCGCTGTGCCATCGGCGTAGGCTTTGTCCACCGCTTGCAGGGACAGAGGCTTGGGCACCAATTGACTGTTCGCCTCTAGGCCTGAGCGTACGGAAGGATCGCTCAGTGAATCGGTGATAACTTTGTGAATCACTTGCACGATCGGCTCTGGGGTGTCTTTCTTCACAAAGTAACCGGTCCAGATGTTAAAAGTGAAATTTTTCAACGACTTGCTTTCGCTGATCGCAGGGTAGTCTTTCACCGATTCCAAGCGCTCGCTGTTGAGCATGGCCAAGACTTTGAGCTTGCCCTGTTTTTGCAATTCGTCATAAGCCTTGCCAAAAGGTGCCAAGAAAATATCGACTTGACCACCCAACAAATCTTGGTTGGCGGGGGCGGCCCCTTTGTAAGGCACATGCGTCATTTCGATGTGCGTGACCTTGGACAAATGCTCGCCCAGCAGGTGATAAAACGAACCAGGCCCCACACTCGCATAGGTGATTGGCTTGCCCTCTTTGGCTTGCTTGCGGGCATAGTCTAAAAACTCATCGACCGTATTTACTGGCAAATCTTTACGCGCTAAGAAACCGATTTGTGCAGTCGCGATCATTTGCACCAACCGGAAGTCTTCGCTCTTGAACTTCACAGCGGAGATCGCCAAAGGTGCCAAGATCAATTCGTTAGGCGAGCCCTGAAAAATGATTTGTCCATCCGAGGGCGAGTTGAGCACCTTCTGTGCCGCAATCGAGCCACTAGCCCCTCCTAGGTTCTCCACGATCACGGGTTGACCCATGTGTTTAGACAGTGTGTTGTTGACCGTTCGCGCAATCACGTCAGACAAACCGCCCGCTGGGTAAGGCACCATCAAGGTCACTGGTTTGCTGGGATAGGTTTGTGCGGCCACTGAGCCTGCCATCAATAAGCCCGCGAAAACCGCGCCCCAAGATTTGAAAGAAAAAAACATGTCTCGCTCCAAAGTGGTTGTTGTGGATGCATTGTGGAAAGCGATTTCTATAATGTCCAATGCATTTTTATGGCATTAATCATGATTTTTATGCATAGATTGGACACCCATGACTTTGGTTCAACTCAAGCATTTGATCGAATTAGCCAGCAGCGGCTCGTTCAGTCAATCAGCGCATCAGCTCCACCTAACCCAGCCAGCGCTAAGTCGCAGCATCAAAGCACTGGAGGACGAATTAGGTCAGCCCTTATTTGATCGCGTCGGTCGTCGTAATGAGTTGACGGCGTTTGGTGCACAGATTGTTCAACGCGCCCGCGCCTTGGTAGACGACGCCAATGAGCTGCGTCGTACGGGGCAATTGCTCAAAAGTGGTGAACTCGGCCAGCTTCGGGTGGGCATGGGTTCTGGGCCGGGTGCGATGCTGATGACACCATTGCTGATGGTCATGGCCCACGAACATCCGCAGGCCCATATCAACATCTCGCGCGGCAGTACCACGCTGTTGGTACACGCGCTGCGTGACCGTTTGCTTGACGCCCTCATTTTGGACATCCGTTCACTTCAACCAGCGGCTGATTTAAAAGTGGAGGCACTCAAGGAAATGAAAGGGGCATTCATGTGTCGCCCCACCCACCCGTTGGCAAAAAAACGCAGTGTGTCGTTTGACATGCTGCGCGATTACCCAATTGCTTCAACGCCCCTGAGCGATGAAGTGGCGCGCATCTTGATGGAGCGCTTTGGCCCGCAGGCACACCCAGACCAGTTGGTGAACTTGCGATGCGAAGAAATTTCAAGTCTGTTGGATGTGGCACGCAGCAGCAACGCCATCGTGCTAGCCATTCGCGCCTCAGCGCCAGACTTGGTGGAACTTGCGATCACGCCCGCATTGAATGCCAAAGCTCGCTTCGGCTTGGTGACCATCGCATCGCGAACCGAACCCCCGTTGCTTGGCAAGGTGCGTGCTTTGATGCACGAGGTGATGAAAGACTGAAACTCAGCGTTGCTGCAACAACTGCGCAGCCACCGAGACGGCGATAACCTCAGGCTCTTTGCCTGCGATGCCGCTCACGCCAATCGGGCATGTGATGAAAGACAACTCTTGGGCCGTGAAACCCTTGGCTTCAAGGCGGTGCTGAAACGTGGCCCACTTGGTTTTGCTGCCGATGAGACCCACAAATCTCAAATCGCCATGCAAGCGTTGGCGCTTGAGACAGGCGGCCACCACATCTAAATCTTCCGCATGGCTGAAGCTCATGATGAGCACGCTAGCACCGCTGGGCACATCGGCCACAGCCGCGTGCACAGGGTCGGAGTGCTCGCACACCACGTTGGGCGGCAGTTGTGCGGGGAAGATTTCGTCGCGGCTGTCAATCCACTGCACGTTGTAGGGCAAGGTGCTGAGCACGTCTACCAAAGCTCGGCCCACATGGCCACCACCAAACAGCGCAAGCGGTTGACCATTGGCCAGCAACCGTTGCTTGAGTGCGGGTGCGTCGGCGGCGCTGATGCGTTCAAACTTCAAATGCACCACACCACCGCAGCACTGCCCCAAGGCGGGGCCAAGCGCATAACGCGTGGTGAGTGCGTTGTCTTCGTGAGTGGGGGCTGATGCAAAGTTGCCATTGACGGATAGCACGTTGACATGCGCAGGTCGCGACAACAAAGCACGTGCCTCCGTGATCGCCTGAAACTCCAAGTGCCCGCCACCAATGGTGTTGACCAAGGTCTGCGGAAACACCGCCATCCAAGCGCCCACCTCGCGCGGGCCCGAGCCCTGCACACTGTCAACTGACACCAACACGCCATCGGCATGTTGGAGTTGGTTCAGTAACTCAGCGGTGTGGCGTGGCACGTCGGGTTTAAGCCGCGACCTTGGCCTTGACGGCTTCGCACGCCATCAAGATGCGCTCGGGCGTGGCGGGGGCATCCATGTGCACCACTGCTTTGTGGTCGGCACTGGCGGCCACCGCATCGCGCAAGGCGAAGAAGGCGGACAAGCCGAGCATCAAAGGGGGTTCACCCGTGGCCTTGCTGTTAAACGGTGTGGGCTTGATGTTCTGGTTCTCGAACAGCGACACATTGAAGTGTTCAGGGATGTCGCCTGCCACCGGAATCTTGTAAGTGCTGGGACCGTGCGTGAGCAGCTTGCCCTTCTTGTCCCAGATGCACTCTTCCATGGTGAGCCAGCCCATGCCTTGCACATACGCGCCTTCGATCTGACCCTTGTCCAATGCGGGGTTGATGCTGCGACCCACGTCGTGCACGATGTCCACGGCCTTGAGCCACCACTCGCCGGTGCGGGTGTCGATCTCTACTTCGCTCACGGCAGCGCCATAGCAGTAGTAATAGAAAGCACGACCATTCAAGGTGGTGAAGTCGTATTTAATTTCGGGCGTCATGTAAAAACCCGTGACCGACAAGCCCACGCGGTCAAGCCACGCCTGCTTGGTCACGTCAGCCCACTTCACAGCTTTGCCGCCACCGTGTACTTCGTTATTCGCAAAAGTTACATCGCCTTCGGCGCAACCCAGCATGCGGGCAGCCACAGGTTTCAAACGCTCGCGCATTTGCGCGGTGGCATTCATGATGGCTGCACCGTTGATGTCGGCACCGCTCGAAGCAGATGTGGCCGAAGCGTTGGGCACTTTTTGTGAGTCGGTCGCCGTGATACGCACATGGTCCACGCTGATGCCCAAACCATCGGCACACACCTGCGCCATTTTGGTGTTGAGGCCTTGGCCCATTTCGGTACCGCCGTGGTTACAGCTCACCGAACCGTCCATGTAGACCACCAGCAGCGCACCGCCCTGGTTGAGGTGGGTGGCGGTGAAGCTGATGCCGAACTTGAGTGGCACCAGCGCGATACCACGCTTGCGCGTCTTGCTCTTCGCGTTGAAGGCCTGCACGGCGGCGCGGCGCTCGGCGTATTTCGATTCCTGCTCGACCTGCGCGATCACCTTGTCACCCACCCAGTCTTCGATGAGCTGGTTGTATTGGGTGGTCATGGTGTCGGGCGTGCCGCTGATGGCGGGGTCTTTGTAGAGGTTGAGCTTGCGCACTTCCAATGGGTCTTTGCCCAAAGTCATCGCAATTTCGTCCATCACGGTTTCGATGCCGAACATGCCTTGTGGGCCGCCGAAACCACGGAAAGCGGTCGCGCTTTGCGTGTTGGTTTTACAGCGGTGGCTCACCAGCTTCAAAGCGGGAATGTGATAGCTGTTGTCGATGTGCAAGCACGCGCGGTCGTTCACAGGGCCAGAGTAGTCGGTGCTGTAACCGCAGCGTGACATGAGCGTGATGTCCGCCCCCAGCACGCGGCCGTTGTCGTCAAAGCCCACTTCGTAGTCGATGCGGAAATCGTGGCGCTTGCCGGTGATGGTCATGTCATCGTCACGGTTGACGCGCAGCTTGACGGGCTTGCCCAGCTTGTGCGCGGCCAAGGCAGCGCTTTGGCTGAAGATGCTGGCGTTGCCCTCTTTGCCACCAAAACCGCCACCCATGCGGCGGCAAATCACTTCGACGTCGTTGGTGTGCAGATTCAGGGCGTGTGCGGCTTCGCGCTGGTTGCCGTCCGGGTGCTGGGTCGACACATACAGCGTGAGCTGGCCGTCTTCTTTAGGCACCGCGTAGGTGATTTGGCCTTCCAGGTAGAACTGCTCCTGCTGGCCTGTGCGGGTCGTGCCCTTGATCTTGTGTGGTGCGCTGGCAATGGCCGCTGCGGCATCACCGCGTGTGATGCCCTTGGGCGGCATGATGAAGCTGCCCGTTTCCATCGCTTCTTCCACCGTCAAGATGGGCTTGAGTTCTTTCACCAACACCTTGGCTTTTTTGGCAGCTTCGCGGGCATACAGCATGTCACGCGCCACGACCACAGCCACGGCCTGGCCGACAAACTCGACCTTGCCTGCGGCGAGGAAGGGATCATCATGGATGATGGGGCCGCAGTTGTTTTCGCCTGGAATGTCTTTGGCGGTGTAGACCGCCACCACGCCGTGCTCTTTGAGAATCGCATCGCGGTCAATGCCGTCGCCAATCAACTCGCCATGCGCCACAGGCGACAAGATGAGTGCGGCGTACAAAGTACCCGCGTGCTCAGGAATGTCGTCGATGTAGGTGGCGGTGCCGGTCACGTGCAAGTGCGCGGACTCGTGAACAACGTCGGTGCCTTGCTGAACGCCTGAAACAGGCAGCAGGTTTTTGAGTGCGGTAGGAGCGTTCATTCAAGCCACCTCTTTCTGTTCTTCAATGAATTCCAAAGCCAAGTTACGAGCCACCAGTGCGCGGTACGCCCATGTAGCACGCAGGCCGTCGCGGGCTGTGAAGCTAGAAGCAATCACAGCATCCAAATCAGCCGCTTTCACATCGGCTGGGGATTTGCCTTCAAGCACGGCTTCGAGTTTTGGCGCACGCGCTGGGAATGGGCTGAGGCCGTTGTAGGCCAGCTTCACGCCAGACAGCTTGCCGCCTTTGAGCGTGTAGCTGATGGCCGCGCAGGTGGCCGATATGTCTTGCTCAAAACGCTTGCTCACCTTGTGGGCGCGGAACACCTGGCCGGCCACCGGCTTGGGCAACTCAACCGCTTCGATGAACTCACCGGCTTCGAGCACGTTTTGCTTCATGCCTTTGTAGAAGTGCTCGAGCAACACGTTGCGGGTCTTCTCGCCACGGCGCAGAACCAAGTTAGCACCCAGCGCCAGCAAGCAAGGCATGGAGTCGCCGATGGGCGAACCGTTGGCGATATTGCCTGCCAAGGTGGCGGTGGAGCGGATGGGGGGCGAACCAAAGCGGCGCAGCACTTCGGCAAAGTCGGGGTAAGCCTTGGCGACCAGCGCTTCAACTTGGGTCAACGACACGGCTGCGCCAATGCGCCAAGCCTTGTCAGTCTCAGCCAATTGGCGCAGTTCTTTGACGTTACCCAAATACATGATGTGGTCAGGGCGCGCGAACTGCTTGTTCACTTGCAAACCAATTTCGGTGCTGCCTGCCAACAAAGTGGTGGTGGGGTGTTTGACCAAGTAGTCAGCCACTTCCGCCAAAGTGGCGGGTGACACAAACTCGTTGCCCTTGCGGGTACGCACCACAGGCTGGACGATGATGTCGCCTTCCAAGCTCATGGTCGGTGTGCTGGCACGCTTGATTTCTTTGAGCAGCGGCAGGTCAGCGCTGTCGTCCACCTTCAAAGCTGCTTTCTTTTCACACGCCTTGGCAGTCGCGTCGATGATGGGTGCGTAGCCAGTGCAGCGGCACAAGTTGCCGCTCAGGGCGTCGGTGATTTCTTGACGCACAGGCGAGGTGTTGGTTTGCACCAAGTTCACCAAACTCATCACGATGCCTGGGGTGCAGAAACCGCACTGCGAGCCGTGGCACTTAACCATCTCGTCTTGCACGGGGTGCAAAGTGCCGTCGGCCTTCTTCAAGCTCTCCACCGTCTTGATGGATTTGCCATCGAGCGAAGGCAGCAACTGGATACACGCGTTGGTGGCCACATAGTCCACGCCCGTGCCAGCGGCATTGAGTTCACCCACCATCACGACGCAGGCGCCACAGTCGCCCTCGGCGCAACCCTCTTTGGTGCCAGTGCGGTGGAGCTGCTCACGCAGGTAATCAAGAACGGTGGTGGTGCGACGGGCACCTTGGGCTTCGACAATTTGGCCGTCGAGCACAAAGCGCACGGTGTTGGTGACTTGGGTCATGGTGTGGGGTGTGGAAATCTGGGGAAAGAACCTCGGATTTTAGTGACATGCACCCCACATCTGCGCCAAGTATGCCACTTGGTATACAAATATTTGAGGCCATCCTCGTGGTGGAGGGCCCCAAATTCGTGCGTCACATGTCTTCGATGCGGCCTTCGGCGTCCACGCGGTAGCAGCGCACGTCCAAATTGAATACCTCTGGTTTCACAATCGAATTACCCATCAACATACGGGCACATTCTTGGATACCTTCTGGAATCGAGGGGTGCGGGAAGATGAGTTCAGCCAAATGCTCGATACCAATGTCCATCGAAATCATCAACGCCACCGCCATGATGGTGCTCGAGGCATGAGGCCCCATCACGCGCATGCCCAAAATCTTCATCTCGTCGTCATCTGACACCAAAATTTTGAAGAAACCGTCCAGCTTGTGCATAGCAATCGCACGGCTGACGTAGCGGTAGTGCATGATGGCAATGCGATAGGGAACTTTCTTTCTGCGTGCTTGAGTTTCGTTCAAACCGACCGAGGCCACCTCGGGGTTCAGGAACATGATGGTGGAAATGTTCTCGTACACCAACTCACGCTTGGGTTGGCCAAACATGCGTTCCACCGCATGGCGGCCTTCGAGCTCGCCAACGTTCACCAACGAGATATCGGCCGTGAAGTCACCCACCGCGTAAATATTGGGCACATTCGAGCGGGTGTGCTCGTCGTCAATGCAGCCACGGTCATTCAACACCACGCCGGCGGCGTCTAAGCCAAGGTTCTCGTTGTTGGACACGCGTCCGACAGAAATCAAGGCTTTTTCGACCGTGTGCGTTTCTTTGCGTCCGTCTTTGAAACTGAGCACGTATTCCACTTTGCCGTCAACCACGCTCATTTTTTCCAACGACGCACCGTGGTGAATCATCACGCCGTTGTCTTCCAAGTTGGCAGCCACGGCATGTGAAATGTCTTCGTCTTCGAAGGGCAAGATGCGCTCTTCTTTGTCAATCAAGAACACCTTGGTTTTGCCAAAGTTCGAGAAGATGGTGGCAAATTCACAACCAATCACACCGGCACCCAAGATGACGATGCTCTTGGGAAAGTCGGGCAGCGACGACACGCCATCGCTGGTGAGGATGATTTTTTCGTCAATCGGGATGTTGGGTAAATAGCGCGGGCGGCTGCCCACGGCCATCACCGTGTTCTCGGCCCAAATGGTTTGTTTGGCGCCTTCAGAATCGGTGATGTCAATCTCGTTTTTCGACGTGAATTTGGCGTGGCCGTTGAAAAAGCTCAGCTGACCTGTTTTTTGGAAATAGGAAATTTGCTTCTTGAGCTGCACGTGCTTTTCAGCGACGGCGCGGTGTGCTTGGTGCATCACGCTGGAGAAATGCACTTCCGAGTCATAGACCGTGTAACCCAAGTTGGTGTTGTGCGTGAGCTGGTAACTCTCTGACAGTTCCCACAAGGTTTTGGATGACAAGGCCCCGTCAAAAATGCCTGCGCCGCCCACCTTGTTGCGCTCCACCAGCGCCACACGCTTGCCAAAGTCGATGGCACGCATGGCCGCCGCAAAACCGGACGGGCCGGCACCAATCACGCAGACATCAAACTTTTCCAAACGAAATCTCCAACAACGATGAAATTGATTAATTCATCATTATTGGTGAAATTGACGTGTTTATATGAAAGTTTGACGGGAGTTACCCGTAAATTGAACTCAAGACCCGCGGTAGGTCGAGTAACTCCAAGGGCTCACCAACAACGGCACGTGGTAATGCTGGTCGGTGTGGGCCACGCCAAAGTCAAGGCTGACAAGGTTCAAGAAATTAGGCTCAGGCAACTGCACATTCTTCGAAGCAAAGTAGCCCTTCACATCAAACACCAAGCGGTAGGTGCCTTTCTTCAAGCTGTCGTTGTCGTACAGCGGGCCGTCGGGATTGCGGCCATCGTGGTTCAAAGTGAACGATTTAACCAAGGTGGCTTGGCCGTCCTCGGTGGTGGTGAACAGGGACACTTTCATGCCAGCCGCAGGGCCGCCGTGCATGGTGTCTAAAACGTGTGTGCTCAATCCCATGAAATGCTCCGAAAATGGTTGGCGACCGAATTGGTCGACTGAAAGTGTATACAATTTTTGCATTTGGGTCTATCATGGACTCAAGTGAATTTGCCGGAGACCTCAAATGGACAGCTCAACCGCCACCCGCAGCATTGTGGATGCTCTCACCAAAGCCA